>OIEN01000017.1_pt1 | contig 145039 bp, 101 predicted proteins | sample 1581741 | NCBI WGS metagenome assembly OIEN01 (sample SAMN01760944, study PRJEB22395) | human gut metagenome | reverse complement strand
CTCAAGTGGTTGAAGAGGATGGTCTTGAAACCCATTAGTAGGTGCAAGCCTAGCGCGAGTTCGAATCTCGCTTTCTCCGCCATTGATTACAACTTTGTTTATATATATCGCGGGGTAGAGCAGCCTGGTAGCTCGTCGGGCCCATAACCCGGAGGTCGTAAGTTCAAATCTTATCCCCGCAACCATTCGTACAGTATGCCGAAATTGAACCAAGATTTCGGCTTTTATTATATAAAAAAGTTTTAATTCAAAATTAGATGAGTTGTCTTCAATTTGTGGACAACTGAATATTAATGTGTTATCATATTAATATGATAAAACACTCAATTAGATATTTTAATAAGAAAGAAGTTAGAGCGGTTTGGGATAATGAACAATCGATGTGGTGGTATTCTGCGGTTGATTTTATTAATATTCTCATTGAACCGAATTCACCAAGAAGATATTGGAATAATGTTAAGGTGAGAAATCCGGAGTTGTCTCCTTTTTGTGGACAACTGAAATTATATGCAGATGATGGAAAAAAATATGTTTCTGATGTCATAAATGAGAGTGGTGTTAGATTACTTTTAACCATCATTCCATCTAAATACAAAAAGCAAGTATTAGATTGGATAACAGGTATGCTTGATCCAATTGATGAACAAAGCAAAAGAAAAGCACATCAGCTTTATAAAACAAATTTGATTAGCGAAGACGAAGTTGGAAAAACTATTTCTCTTCAAAAGATTCATGCATATATATTTGAAGGATTATATGATTTTGCCGGAAAAATAAGAACAAAAACAATCTCTAAAGGTGGATTTATATTTGCTAATGGTGATTTCTTACCTCAAACCTTATTACAAATTGATAAAATGCCTCAATCCACATTTGATGAAATAGTGGAAAAGTATGTAGAGATGAATATTGCTCATCCATTCATGGAAGGAAATGGACGTGCAACCAGGATTTGGCTTGATTTAATCTTTATTAAAGAACTTAAAGAATGCATCGATTGGTCTAAGATTGACAAAAAAGATTATTTCGACGCAATGATGTTGAGCCCTAATTCTGATGTAAAGATTAAAGAGTTATTAAAAGACGCTTTAACTGATGAAATCGATAATAGGGAATTATTCCTAAAAGGAATTGATACTTCTTACTATTATGAAGAAGTTGAATAGCGGAGTATCACTTTAGTTGTAAGCACCACCGATTTTTTTTATGGATTTGTCTCATTTAAGTAGCAAACACTGTCATCATGGATTATTTTTGTACAAAAGGGGGTGTAGACAAAAACTTAGACAAAATAGCAAAAACAAAACGCTCTGACAACTCTCTTGAAGTAATCAATAAAGATTATAAAGATGCAGGAATTGAAATTGCTGAGTGGAGCGAAGATTAAAAATAGTTTTTAAAGTTCTATCACTAGCGATGCGATAAGGAACGCTAACTTAGATACGATGACGATACTTCCTGATATGAGGTCATATTTTTTGATTTTGAATGATTTGTTTAATAAAACGAATAAGCAGTAATAGAAGATGAGGTAACTTAAGAAGATGGTTAATGTTAATTGTGTACAATTATTAGAAAAGTTGAATCAAATATCATTCTAGCTTTTTAGGCATTTTATTTTCTCTCTTGTATAGTTGGGTATTCATTATCCCAAATTGCATCGTTTTGTCAGTATTTTTTTGTGTTATTTAATTGCTGTCAATGTCAAGCAAGAAATATTGATAAAATCGGCACTTTATATGGGGTTTCGTTTATCTAGTAAGGGTTTCGTTTTGCTAGTAGGGGTGTCATTTTGTATTAAAGTGATAGTGCAAAGACAATCACGAATATCAGCACTGAGGTGCTGTTTTTATTTTAGTTATAGTTAGTTAAATCTAACCTAGTATTCTACCAAAAAGTTTACAAACCTGCAGTGTGGTAATTGAAAATGATATTTGAATCAAAAACTTTTCGGAATTAATTCCAAAAAGTTAAGAAAAATTAATAGTTTTCGGAATTCATTCCGAAAACTTTGTTGTATTTTTAACATCTCATTTTAGGGCTCAGCATCATTTTGAGGCATTAAAAACTTGAATTTATAATTTCCATACCAGGGTAAGCAGACATCTTGAAAGATTTTCGCATCATTCATTTTAAATTTATTCAAACTAAATAATGTTAACTAGAACTTTAAAATTTCTAAAAGCAAAATCAAAACCTTAATTAAAAACGAAAAAGAGTTTTGTGAAGATTTAATAGGTTTTTAAAGTTTAATTTTATCCATTAATAATTAATGAGATAATTAAAGCATGAAAATAAATTGGAAAAGCAGAATTAAAGATATAATTCTTTATCGTGGCGAAGATTACTATCTAGATGGAAAAGTTAAAGATATCGAGCGAGATGGTGACGTTTATTCAGCTCACGTTGAAGGCACTGAAACATATGATACAAGTGTTGAAGTTAAAAATGGAGAACTCTTATTTTGGTCATGTGATTGTCCTTATGATCGAGGCATTTGTAAGCATGTTGCTGCTTTACTTTTCGCTATAGAAAATGAATTTGAAGATGATAAAAACTCTTCAAATAAACAAAAAACCTTGCAAAATAAGGATAAAAGTGAAGAAAAATCTATAAAATATATTCAAACTTCGCTGAATAAATTAAGCCATGAAGCTTTATTAGAATTTACTAATAAGTTTATTGAATTACACCCATTAGATAATGTTTATAAAATGGAAAGTTTTATTAGAGACTCTTTAGGTGAGAAAGCTTCTTTTGATGAAGAAACGTATTCTTATTATCTTTCTTATTTAGATGAACTTGTGGAAGGCGATTTATGTATTGAGCTTGAAGACTATGATGATTGGTATTATTCTTCCGCACCAATATCTGATGATCATGGTATAACAAAGGAACTTAAAAATATAATTTTGTTTACTGAGAAACTTTTCGATAATTCCTTTTTTAAGGAAGCTCAAACATTGATATTTAAACTTCTAACAATTAAAGTAAGTCAATTCTACGATTATGGAGATGGTGTTTCTGAACATATTTCGGCAATTGTTGACAGTTTTAAGACAGAGAAATTTTTTAAAATGTATTTAAAATGCTACGAAGAAACAAAAACAGATTCTATTAAAGAAATGGCTGAAGTCATATGTGAGTCGATTTCTTATTTTAAGGATGAAAAAAATCTTTCTAGTGTACCTAACATTAAAGATGTCATAAATTATATTGTTTTCGATTTAAATAATGGCGAGACAATCAAGTGGCGTTTTAAATTCTTTGCTCCTTTGTTCCATGAAGACTATGCTTTTTTCAAGAGTTTGCTTATTAAAGAAATCTCGATGGATAAAGACGATTTGCTTATAACTTGTTTTGACAAATTCTTAGAGAGTTTTGATAAAGATGAATTAATAGATGTTGTAGAATACTTTAAAGATATTCTTAGTAGTTATCCAAAATATGAAGGAAGTATATACCTTAAAATCTATTCACTTTATAAAAACTTTGGTTTTGATTATAGTTACTTTCTTTTTAAAAGTTTTGAACTTGGACCAAGTTTTGATAAGTTTTTAACTATTTATGAAGATGATAAGACATTTCCTCTATATAGAAAGGAAATAGAAGAAGTTTCTCTTTCTTTAAATAACGACATTGTTGAATTTTTATTTGATAGATCTAGTTTTACTGATTTAGTTAATAAAATTAGTGGATTAGGTAGTTCTGAAAAATACAGTTATTTTAAATTTTTATCAATTGCTTTACTTAGACATGTAGATGTTAATGAACTAGTTAAATATCCAGAGATAAATAGTTTTATGCGATCTTTAGTAAATGGAGATTTTTGCAAAGAGTATTACTTAAAAGAGTTCACTAATTTAATAAATAACTTTAATTCTTATACAACCATTGATGAGTATTTAACTATTGAAGAGATATATTCTGCCTTAGCTGATGTAGTAGAAGAAAGTATCGTTTCTTGCTTTAACGGCGATCGTTTACTTCGAGAAACATGGCCCAAAGTTTTAAGAATTATGGATTCACTAGCCGTACTTTTAAAACTAAACTCTCGCGACTTATGGCTTAAGTATAGGTTAATTTATAGGAGGTTTAAGGAGTTTAGGTAGGAATTTTAAAAAGTGTCCATTTAGCTGTTTGGTTCACATAATAATGTGGCATTTCCGCTCTTGATAGAAACTTGAATAAAAGACTTGAATTGCATTTTGATCTTATAGGAAAGCTTAGCATAAAAAATAATTACGGCTATTGATAATACTTTATATATGCAATTAATAGAAGCTTTATGACAATCGAAGATAAAGCGATTTTTTAAGATGCAAAATACATATTTTTAATTTCAATTGCATTAAGTGTCTGGTTAACAAACTAAGTTTGATTAAACTTAAAAAAATACTTGATTATTATTTTAAGTTTATGTAAACTTAGATTGTAAAAATAATTCGTATTTAAATCGGAGGAACTTTATGGCAAGTATTGATAAAAAAATTAACGTTTTAAAGGAAGATGTGATTGCTTTAACTAGGGCGACTGAAAATTTTCCAAACCAACTCTTAGAATCAATTTATATCTTTTTATGTAAAAATAAATATATTAATAATCCTTCACTAAGTTTTGACAATTTTGAAAAATCTACTAATGACGAAAATTTGAATAGTATTTTCTCTATGTTTTCAGTTGAAGATTTAAAAAGTTTTTTTATTGAAATTCTATATAAGTATAACAATGTGAGTAATTCGAAATTGTCAACAACACTTTCCCTTGATCAATTAACCTACTTTTTGTTAGATTTGGATAAAACTGAAGATAATAGAATATTAGACTCTAATTCATTCCTTGGTTCTTTTCTTTCATTAGTTTTAAGTTTTAACCAAAATAAGCTTAAAGAACAACAAATTAGTGTACATGATTTAAATCCTAGCAATGTAAAATTGTTGAAAATCATTTCTGATATTTTTAACAATGGATCAACAAACGTTGAAATACAAAATGATGATTTTCTTTTTAGTTATATTAAACATTTTAATAAGGCAAGAATATTTAACTTTGGACAATGCCATTATCTAGATAAAAATAGTTTTGAAAAACCAATTTTTGAGGATGTAGCAGTAAAAGATATTGCAGGTTCTGAATGGTTATACATTGACAAGGCACTTAAATCTAAATTAGATGGTTTTAAAATTGTAGCACTAGTTTGCGGTTCAGCTTTATGGAGCCATAATGCGCAATTATATCGTAGACATCTTATTGAAAATGGATATTTAGAGGGGATAATTGAGCTTCCTAATAAGGCTTTGTCTAATACTTCAATCAAACTTTATTTGATAATACTGAGCAACGAAAATAAGGGGACAAAGTTCTTGGATGCAACACCATTTGTTATTAAAAATACAAGTAGGTTTAGTGCTAGAGAAACAGCGGTTACATTGGATGTTGGAAGAATATTAGATCAATACCATGCTTGCAAAACTATATCTTTAAAAGAAGTGTTGTCGTTGAAATCTCTTATACCTTCAAACGTCAATATGAAGATTGAAAAAATCAAAAACGGAGTACCTTTAAATGAACTTGCTCAAATTTTTGTGGGCAGTCAATATACTTTAAAAAATTTTGAAGGAATGGTTAGCGAAGCAAAAACAGGAACTTCCATTTTGAAATCTAATGATATAAACGATTTTGTAATAGATTTGGATTCCGTAACTCATATAAATTACAAAGATACAAAGTTATTTAAATATTGTATTCAAAAAGGCGATGTAATTATTTCTAGTAAATCTTCAAAAATAAAAGTTGGTGTTGTTGATTTTGAACCAGATGAAAATATTATAGTGACAGGAGGTATGCTAGTAGTTCGACCAGACAAAAACAAACTAGATCCTTATTATTTAAAAATGTTTTTAGATTCTAAGCTTGGACAACAATCATTAAAAACAATTCAAAAAGGAAGTGTGATTGTTACAATTAATCTATCAGACTTTTCAGAAATTGAAGTTCCATATATAAAATTAGAAGATCAAAAGAAACTTGCTTTTGATTACTTAACAAAATTATCCACCTTACTTGCTTTGAAGTCTGAACTAAAGAAGGCTGAAGACGATTTGAACTCTATATTTGAAGAGAGTGAGGCGTATTAAAGTGGCTTTAACAACTAGAGAAATTGCAAATATTAAAGGAAAAGCTCTTTCGGCTTTTAGAAGGATGCTTGATGATGCGATTAATAGTGATACTCTCGATGAATTTTTAAAAAATTATGGAATTGAGCTCGATATTGAAGACAATCCAGCATATTACCTTTATAGTAGAAGAACTAAAATTTATGTAATTGGCGAATTATCCGGGCATAAAAAAGATTATATATTAACCGCAAAAAAACTAGGGATTTGCGAGGATAATCTTGAATTTAAAGATTATAGCGAGATGAAGAGCTTTAATACTGAAAAATTCAGAAATACATATTTAATATCAGATATTATTTGTGGCCCGATTCCTCATAGAGTGCCAGGAGTGTCTGATTATTCAAGTTTAATTGCGGAAATGAAAACGAATCCCAATGTTTTTCCAAAGGTATTCATTGCTTCATCAAATGGGCAATTAAAATTAACTATTTCAAATTTTAAACAAGCTATTATTCAAACAAGATTTAAAGAAAAATTTAACTGAATCTTAAGATAAGCTTTTTAAAAAGATTTGGTTAGATTTATAAAAAGCAGCAACATTTGTATAACAGATTTTGGTAAAATATTTATTAGTTTATAACTACGTTATAAGTAATGCTTATTATTTAAGAGTTTTGTGAGCATCTAACGAAAGAATTTGAAGAGGTTGAAAGATGGAAATTAATGAAATCCAAAAACTTACTAATAAAAATATTCAAGAAAAAGCTAATTTGATATGGGAAATTGCTACCAATCTTTATGGTCTTTATAAGCCTCATGAATATGGTAAAGTTATTCTTCCGATGACTGTTATTAAAAGATTTGATGATGCTTTAAAAGACACAAAAGAAGAAGTTGTAAAACAAAAAGAAATATTAGATAACAAACATATAGAAGGAGCTGCAAAAGACGCTATTTTGAAAAAAATTGCTAAACATGATTTTTATAACTCTTCTAAATTCGATTTTGCAAAATTATTGGCAGATGCTGACAATATAAAAGACAATTTTGAGGCCTATTTACAAGGCTTTAGTGATAATGTAATCGATATCATCAATCATTTTAAATTTTATGATCAAATTAAGACTTTAAATGATGCTAATCTTTTGTATCAAATAATAAGCGAATTTAATTCCAAAAAAGCGGATATGTCTCCAGAAAAGATAACGTCTGCTGATATGGGATATATTTTTGAAGAATTAATTAGAAAATTCTCAGAATCATATGATGAAGAAGCTGGAGCTCATTTCACAGCTAGGGACATAATTTATCTTATGGCTGAGCTTTTAATTGCTAATGAAAAAGAAGAAATAAAAGCAAATGGATGTGCTAAAACTGCTTATGATATGGCAATGGGAACATCTCAAATGCTTGGGTGTTTAGAGGAAAGACTAAAAGAAGTAAATCAAAATGCCGAATTAAAACTATTTGGTGAAGAACTGAACGAAGAGACTTTTGCTATTGCTAAAGCTGATATGTTGATTAAAGGCGGTAACGCCGATAACATGAAGTATGGAGATACTTTAATTAGTGGTGATGCAGATAACCCACTTAAAGATGAATTTAAAGGTTATACATTTGACTATATTATTTCTAATCCGCCTTTTGGTATTGATTGGAAGAAAGAAAAAAAGTTTGTTGAAAATGAATATAACAATCTAGGTTATGATGGCAGATTTGGGCCAGGACTTCCTTCCATTAGTGATGGTCAGATGCTTTTCTTATTAAATGGTATAAAAAAGCTCAAGGAAACTGGTAGAATGGCTATCATTCAAAATGGATCATCTTTATTTGTTGGAGATGCTGGAAGTGGACCAAGTGAAATTAGAAAATATATTATTGAAAATGATTTCTTGGAAGCCATTATTCAACTTCCTAATGACTTATTTTATAACACCGGTATTGCCACCTATATTTGGGTGGTCACCAAAGACAAAGATATTAATAGAACAGACAAGGTGCAACTAATTGATGCATCTAAATGTTATTTAAAAAGAAGGAAAAACTTAGGTAATAAAAGAGTTGATTTGTCAGAAGATTGTATCCAATTAATTCTTAAAGCTTATACTGAATTCGAAAACAAAAACTATGATGAAAATGGGCTAGTTGTTGAATCGAAAATTTTCAATAATAGTTATTTTGGATTTACTAAAGTAACAGTAGAAACGCCTTTAAAAGATGAAAGCGGAAAATTTGTGCTGAAGAAAGGCAAAAAACAACCAGATAAATCAAAAAGAGATACTGAAATTATCCCTTTAGATGAAGATATTAATGTGTATTTTGCAAAGAATGTTTTACCATATAACCCTGATGCTTATTTAGATAGAACACTTGATAAAGTAGGATACGAAATACCATTTACACGCATTTTCTATAAATTTGTGCCGCCTACTCCTAGTGAAGATATTTTAAGGGAAATTAAAGAATTAGAAGTAGAAGAATCAAGACTTATGAAGGAGTTGCTTGGTGATGAATAGAACTATGAAAGAAACCAACATTCCTTGGATAGGTCAAATTCCTGATGATTGGCAAGTTAGGAAAGTCAAACAAGTTTTTAATATTTGCAAAGAAAAAGCGAATGATAAAAATCCTGTAGTTCTAAGTCTTGCTAGAGATTCAGTTAAAATAAGAGATATTTCTAATAATGAGGGTCAACTTGCTGAAAGCTATGAAAATTATAATCCAGTAAAAATAGGCGACTTATTACTTAATCCAATGGACCTTTATTCAGGCGCAAATTGCAATGTATCTGAAGTAGAAGGGGTAATTAGTCCAGCTTACAGCAAGTTAAGAGCAAAGGTAGAATTAGAACCAAGATTTTTTGATTACTATTTCAAATCACAATATTGGACTATGGCCATGTTTGCTCATGGAAAAGGCGTGTCTTTTGATAATCGATGGACATTAAATAATGATACATTGAAAGTATATTATTTACCATTCCCTCCAAAAGAAGAGCAAATAAAAATAGTGAAAGCAATCAAAGATAAAGAAGAGAGAATTAATTCTTTATTAGCTAACGAAGAAAAGCAAATAGAAAAGTTAAAAGCATATAAACAAGCACTAATATCTGAAGTAGTGACAAAAGGATTAGATCCTAATGTTCCTATGAAGGAAAGTGGTATTGATTGGATAGATGAGATTCCGCAAAATTGGGAAATTCGAAGTTTAAAATCATGCGTTTCTTGTAATGATGATGTTCTAAGTGAAAACACAGATAAAAGCAAAGATATAAAATATATTGATATTGGGAGCGTGGATTTTTACGATGGAGTAAAAGAAATTAAAATATTAAAGTTCGAGGATTCTCCATCAAGAGCTCGCAGAATTACAAGAATTAATGATGTTATAGTATCAACAGTCAGAACATATTTACGAGCAATAGCGACTATTAAAGAGAATGATTTAATTGTTTCAACTGGCTTTGCTGTTCTGCGAAATAAGCCAAATATATCTCATAATTTTTTAAATTATTTTTGTAAAAGTGATTATTTTAATACTTATGTATCACGTGAAGCAATTGGCATTAATTATCCATCAATTAATGTCGAAAGACTATTAAAATCTATTATATTGCTCCCTTCTCTAAATGAGCAAAATAAGATTGAGAAGTATTTAGATAAAAAATGTACTGTTCTAGATAATATTATTAATTTAAAAAAAAATAAAATCGAATATCTTAAACTATTTCGTCGATCAATAATCTACGAATACGTCACTGGTAAAAGGAAGGATTATTAATATGCCACTTTATGCACATTGGATACTATTTTCTTTAATACTTGTTTTTGTATTCTTTAGTTTTTTCTGGTTTTTAGGATTCGCTTGGAGAAAATATAAACCAACCGATGAGCAAAAGAAAAATAGTTCAATTGCAACTATAAAATATATCTTTTTCTATTGGCTATTAGATTTCTTTTATATGGCTTGTTTTAATGACTGGCTACTTTGGAAGTTTATTTTTTGGGGCTTAATTCTAGTAACCATTTTTTATAATCTTGCTAACGCATTTGTTGTTCCAAAGAAGAGAAAAGGATTCGAAAAACTAGGTTTATTACAAGATTTTATAATTGGCATTGCATTAACAGTATACTTGCTCTATATCATCCCAGATTTATTGCTTCAAGAAATTATGATTTCAGTAGTATCTGCGGTCTATGGCGGATTAATAACATTGGTTGGTGTTGCTTTAACTATTAAGTTTACTAAGAAAGAAACGCAAGAAAAAGATAAAGAACTAAATAAACCACTTATATTTTGCGACCCTTTATATAATAAATCCGATACTAAGCTTATATATTTTGGAGATAAAACAAAAAGTAAACATCTAATTAGGTCAATAATTAATAGTGATAAAATCCAGTTTAAAATCGTTTCGTTATTAGTTGATTCAATTGAATATAAGGTTGATGGAATAAACTTCTTAAATAAAGGAGACAAAGCCTTCTTATATTTTCCAATAGAAGAGGAAGGTGAAATTAACGAAATAATTCTTGTTACGTCTTCCTTAGATTCTTATACATATAAGTTTGCTATTACTTTTGAACAAGATACTTTCTGCTTATATGCGACTCAAATTGAGGAGGTTATGGATGCTAAATTTTGATGATAATGCTTTTAACTCTGCTTATTCTCTTCATTTAGCTAATGAAAAAGAAATAAAGGTTAATGAAACATTAAAAAAAGAACGTGAAAACGAACCTAATGTTTTAGCGTTGAAGCAAATTAATAAAACAATTGAAGAGCAAAACAAAATCATTTATGAACAAAGACAAGATTTAGAAAAAGAAAGAAAACAAAGAGCTATCGATGATAAAATGAATAAAAAGTTAACTATTATATTCACGGTAATTAATTTGATTATATCTTTAATAGCTATCATTGTATCGGTAGTCTTACATTTTGTAGAATAAGGAGGAATGAAACATGCCAATAGACAATAGTGAAAGACGATTTGAAGAAGATATTGAGTCCTCTTTATTAAATCAAGGTTATAGAAAAATACTTCCTAGTGAATATGATTTAGAGAAGAATTTTTTCTTTGATACTTTAATAGAATTTATAGAATCTACTCAGTCTAAACAATGGGCCAAATACAATAAAATGTATGGTGTTTCATCAAAAGATAAACTTTATCGTAGACTTTCAAATGAAATAACTAATAGAGGAGTCCTCGACGTTTTAAAGAAGGGTATAAAAGATCTAGGAATAGAACTTAAACTTTGCTACTTTAAGCCTGTAAACGATTTAAACGAAACATTAACCGAGCTTTACAATAAAAATATAGTTGGTGTAACTCGTCAATTTAGATACTCAAAAGAAAACGCTAATGAAGTAGATATGGTCATTTCTATTAATGGAATACCGGTTTTTGCTCTTGAATTGAAAGATAATTTAAAAGGTCAAACTTATGAAAATGCCATAAAACAATGGATTGATGATAGAGATTCAAAAGAAGTTGCGTTTAAGTTTAATTCAAGAATACTGGCATTTTTTGCAGTTGATTTATATGACGTTTATATGTCGACTAGAATAGATAGATACGATGACTTTATTCCTTTTAATCAAGGCTCAAATGGAGCGGGCAATCCTGGAGGAAGGGGAAATCCAGCTAATCCAAATGGGTATGTTACTTCTTATTTATGGGAGAGAGTTCTTGCTAAAGATTCAGTACTAGATTTAATTAATAAATTTATAACTGTTTCCACTATCAAAAAAGAAATAGTTAATTCCAAAGGTGAGAAGAAAAAGATAACTGAGCAAAGAGTAATATTCCCAAGATTTCATCAATATGATGTCGTTCATAAAGTTATTGATGACGTCATTGATAATGGTAGTGGTCGCAATTATTTAATCAATCACTCGGCAGGTTCGGGCAAATCAAATTCTATTGCTTGGTTAGCCTATAGATTAGCTTCTGCTTTTGATAGGAATGAAAAACCAATTTTTAATTCAGTAATAGTTGTTACTAATAGAATTGTTTTAGATAATCAACTTCAAGAGACTATAGAATCATTTGACCATACGGCAGGGCTTGTAGAAGCTATTACTAAATCAAAAGGCAGTGAAGGTCTGAAGAACGCTATTAATGATGGCAAGAAGATAATTATTTGCACTATCCAGAAATTTTTATATGTCTATAAAGACTTTGATAAGATGAATAACAAGAACTTTGCTATTATCATTGATGAAGCTCATCAAGGACAAAGTGGCGAATCTGCAAGGACCTTAAGAAAATCACTAATTGATAAGAGCAAAGAATTAGAAGCATATAGAAATGAAGCTGGTTTAACTTTAGATGAAGTTGACGAAATTGATGAAGACGAAGTTTTACTTGAATTAATTGCTCAAGGGCATCATGATAACCAATCTTTCTTTGCTTTTACTGCAACACCGAATTCAAAATCTTTAGAGTTGTTTGGAACTCCTATATATAATGATTGCCCGATGACTGAACTCCCAACTTATGAAAGTGAAGGAGTTAAAAAAGTACCATTTCATACCTATTCAATGAGACAAGCTATAGAAGAAGGCTTCATTTTAGATGTGTTAGCCAATTATGTAACAATTAAACAGGCTTTTAGACTAGCGATGATTGGTGAAGATAATCCTGAATTAATTGAAGATAAAACAAAAAAAGCTTTATATAGCTACTACAAATCACATGAAAAGACGATATCTGACAAAGTTAATGTCATTATGAACAACTTTTTGAGTAATGGAATTCATAAAATTAATGGTCATGGTAAGGCTATGGTAATTACTTCGTCAAGGCACAATGCTGTTAGATATTATTATGCGATTAAAAACTATATAAAGACTCATCAAGAAAGATGTGGTGATATAGGAGTTTTAGTTGCTTTTAGTGGCGAAGTTAAATTTGATGATCATCCTAATGAAGTTTACATCGAAAGCAAAATGAACATAGGTAAGGATGGAAACTATATTAAGAGTGATAAAAAATTTAGAGAAGCTTTTTCAACTGATGATTTTAAGATAATGGTAGTAGCCAATAAATATCAAACAGGATACGATGAACCATTACTTCATTCGATGTATGTAGATAAAAAGTTAAGCGGTATAAACGCTGTTCAAACATTGTCCAGATTAAATAGAATCACTAATGGTAAAAATGATACCTTTGTTTTAGATTTTGAAAATACGCAGGAAGATATAAGGCAATCATTCCAAAAGTTCTACGAAAATGTTGAACTAGTTGGAACTACTGATGTTAATTATGTATATGACTTGCTTTCAAAATTAAAATCTTTTGCTTTGTTCTCAGATAATGATATTGATGAATTTAATAAGATTATGGAACAAGCCGGTTTTGGTAAGAAGCAAAGCAATACAACCATAGGTAAATTAACCAGTTTGCTTAAACCAATAAAAGACAAGTATAAAGAATTAGATTTTGAAACTAGAGTTAAGTTTAGAGATGTTTTAATGAAATTTAGCCGTGCTTATGGTTTTGTCACACAATTAGTCAGAATTAATGACGAAGAATTGTTTAAGGACTACTTATTTGCTACTCATTTATTGAAAGTACTTCCTAAATCCAAAAGAGATATTATTGATCTTACCGATAAGATTCAGCTTGAGTATGCTAGTTTAACTGAAACTTTTAAAGGCTCAATAGGCTTAGAAAGGAAAAGTGGTGAAGTTAAACCTTCTGGTTTTGAGCCAAATAGAGTACGAGCTAGAAAAACGGACACTTTAGAAAGAATCATTGCTAAGGTTAATGAAGCGTATGGTGCTAATTTTTCTGATGCAGATAAAGTTGCTGTTGATTCCATATTTAAGATGATGATGGGAGATAAAGAAGTACTTGAAAACTTAGAAAAATATGCCAAAGATAATAACCCAGAGATGTTTATAAAATCAATCTTTCCTGAGAAGTTTAAGGAAATACTTGTGGCGTGTTATTTAAGCCAAGATGAAGCTTATGACAAATTGCTCAATAATACAGAGTTCCAAAAAGCAGTAATGGATATAATGGCTAATGAGTTCTATAAAACTTTAAGAAAGAAAGAAGAAAAGTAAGGTTTATATTATGAATAGCGATTTAACGTCATTAAGCGATTTATTTAATAACTCTATTTTTCGAATTCTTGATTATCAAAGAGGATATGCCTGGGAAGATTCTCAACTAAATGAATTTTGGGAAGATTTATTAAATATCGTAGGTTTTAATTTTTAGAAAAATTGATAGACACGAATTATTAGGAATTGGTTTTTTAAGGGAAAATAGAGATTATGTACCTGAACTTCCAAAAGATGATATTGAGGATAGGGCCTTCGAACCATTAAGCAGTGACAATGTAAAACTCACTGATTATATGAAGGATAAAGCTTTCGAAATGCAGGATTTATATTCTCAATTATATGAAAAAGTAAAGAAAGAAATACCTGAATTAATTGAATGGCCAACAACAGTTTATATAAGTTTTAGAAAGGGCAAGGAAGGTACTAATTTTGCAGAAGTTAGACTTCAACGTTCTCAACTTAAAATATCAATTAGGAAGCCAATGAATCCAGAAAATCTAATAGGTGAACCTCTTCCCGACTCTTATACGTGGAGTACAAATTATATCGTTAAGTGTAAAAGATCATCTGAACTTGATGCTGTAGTTAAAGCAATTGTTGATAGTGCTTATCAAGTTGATTAATACTCTGCGTAATAAAAAATTTATTATCGTTATTGAAAAATAGGAGCTTATCAAATGAAAAAGTATAAATATCAAACAATAACATTAGGTTATACCATTAGTAAAAAATCGCTTACTAAGAAATTACAAGAAACTCTAGATGAAATGGCAAATAATGGATGGAGATTAGTAAAGTTTGATTTTTCTGATTGGTTAGGTGCTTGCGTAGTTGTTTTTGAAAAAGAAGTTGAATAATACTTTTGTTAAATGATTTTTTAATTATATATGTGTTTGCTTTTTGTAAGATAGTTTTAAAAGGATGAACATGAATAAAATTATACTTAGCATTAAACCAATTTACGTTCAAAGCATTATTAATGGCACTAAAAGATTTGAATATAGAACAAAAGTAGGTAAAAAAGACATTCATTCATTAATTATTTATGAAACTTTTCCTGTTAAAAAAGTAGTAGCTGAAGCTGAAGTTTTAGGAGTTATCGCTTCGACTCCTAATGAACTTTGGGATTTAACACATGAATTCGGTGGCATTTCAAAAGCAGACTATGATGCTTATTTTAAAGATAGGAAAGTTGCTTATGCATATAAATTAGGCAAAATAAAAGTATATGATAATCCTTTAGATATTAAACTTCTTGGTCTAAAAACTGCTCCACAAAGTTTTGTATATGTTAAATGATATTTTTCATTTGTACATAAAATAAGTTTTTAAATACAATCTAGTTTAATGTTTCGTGTCATTTCGTGGTTTTAATAACTAAAATTTTATTAAGTAAAATAATTTTTTCGTCATCGAAAACAGCTTTGTTAATTTACTTAAATGTTAAATCTATTTCTTATAATTTAAGCATTAATAGTTTCATAAAATTGATAAAATTCCAAAAAACTATAAATAATATATTTTTTTCACTTTCTAAAAAAATAATCATTTTTTTAATATTATATATGGTATAATTTAATTAGAGGATAATATTATGCAAATAAAATTTGGTACTGGCGGATTTCGCGGAATAATTGGTGACGATTTTACTAAAGAAAATGTTTCTAGAATTGCACAAAGTTTATGCAATATAGTTAATAAGAAAAATTTTATTAGGGAAACCGTTATTGGATATGATAATCGTTTTCTTTCGCCTGAGACGGCTAAATGGATGGCTGAAGTGTTTGCTGGCAATAATATTAAAGTTAAACTTCTTAATTCAGCTTCGCCAACACCAACTGTAATGTATTTAGTAGAAAAATATAATTATGATTTTGGTGTAATGATTACTGCGAGCCATAATCCTTCAATTTTCAACGGAGTTAAAGTCTTCGAAAAAGGTGGCTATGACGCTGATGTAAAATTTACTGACGAAATTGAAAAAGAGCTAAATCGTGTTGAAAACATTGCAAAACTTGATTTTAATGATTGCGTTTCTAGCAATTTAATTGATATTATTGATGGCGTTTCACCTTATTGTGAAAATATAATTAAATTCACTGATAATATCAAACCTACATTAAAAATTGGCTTTGATAATTTAAATGGTGTAGCGGTAATTGCACTTAAAAAAATATTCAATCATTTTAATTTAGAGAATGTTTATGTTTTAAATGAAAAGAGAGATCCTCTTTTTAACAATAAAATGCCAAATCCAATAGAATCTAATTTGTCTGACTTGAAAAAACTAGTTGTAGAGAAACATTTAGATTTAGGTTTTGCTACTGATAGTGATGGGGATAGACTAGGAATAGTTGATGAAAAAGGTAACTACATATCAAGTAATGAGATTTTAGCTTCTATTTATTATTTTTTAGTAAAATACCTTAACGAAAAAGGAGATATTGTTAAAAATTGCGCAACGAGTAACTTGATTGATGATATTGCAAAATATTTAGGTTGTAAATGTTATGAAGTTGATGTTGGATTTAAAAACATCACTCATACAATGAGTAAATATGATTGTTTAATTGGCGGAGAAAGTAGTGGAGGGTTAACAACAAGAAACTACATTCATGGTAAAGATAGCGTTTTCGCTATTATGATGTTTTTGATGATGGTTAGCATCATTAATAAACCTGTTAGTGAAATTATAAATGAGGTAAAAACATTAAGTGGCTATAAGCAATTTGTCACTGAGGATTTTATATCCTACAAAAAAGAAAATGAAGAAAAAATCTTAGATTTCTTAAAAAATAATATTCCTCCTTTTGTGTTACCTTTAAAACGCAAAGAATTCTATAATAGAAATTTTAAGTATTACTTTGAGAACAATCAGTGGATTTTAATTAGATTAAGTGGTACTGAACCTGTTTTTAGAATATTTAGTGAAATGAATGATCCAAAAATGGCTCGTGAAGATATTAAAAGATTGGATGAATATGTAAAAGGTATTTAATTATGACTCTTAAAGAAGAAATATTAAGCGAATTAAATTTAATCAAAAATACTAAATTTGATGAAACGAATGTTTTGACAAACAATGTTTACTTTTTAAATGGCGATATTCTTCTAAAGGAGAATAAGTGTGGAGATGCTAGGATACCATTTACAAAAGATGGTCTAACATTATGGGTGCATCAAAACGGTAATATTTCTTTGAATGAGTCAAATTTTTTCTTAATTAGTGAAGCCCTTGAAGGCGAAACAAATTTTTTAGCTTTCTTTTTGGGCATAAAAAAAGAGACAAATAAGTATCTTCCAATATCTTTATTCGAAATTAACAAAAATATATTTGAAGAAAATGTAATAAGATACACAATATTTAAAAACTCTTATGCTATATTCATTATGATTTATGATGGCTTAATTTATGGTCTTAGAGTTGGCTTAAGTGACGAGAAAGATTTCATTTATGAAATAGAAGTTATAAATAAATCTAATTCCTCAAAAGAAATCTATTCTTCAATGTTTTTCAATTTTAATTTAATGCATTCAAATCATAATTCTGTAGAAACTAAATGGTTTAAAAAAGCTTCTTATGAAAATAATCTATTTACTTTAGAAACTGTGGAAGATGTTTCACCAAGTAAGCATTTATATTACACATATTATCTATGTAGAAAAACTAGCAAAGATGTTATTGATGAAAACACAACATCTAGAGGAGTTTATTCGGATGGGAAAACATGTAGGTTTGAGGCTAGTCCTTGTTTATTGGAAGGACAGTTTCCTAAAAAGAAAAATGTAACAAGGTTTAACGACTTAGCGATTTGCGGTGATATATTAAAAGCAAAATTGGATAAAGATGAATCTCTTAATATAAGTTATGTATTATCGAAGAATATTGATCAATCTTTATCGACAATAGTCCCACATTTCTTTGAAAAATCCTCGCAAAACTCAGCTTTTTATTATAAAAATAAAAACTTTTTAAAAATGGATTTTAAGGAAAGTGATAAAATCAATGGCGATCTTTTCACATCTTTTATAGAAAAAGTTGTTTATCAAGTCGATTATTGCGCAAGAACCAAAAATAGTACATTGACCATGCTTGGAATTAGAGATATTTTTCAAGCAATAGAAGCTGGTTTAATTTGGAACCCTATAGAAGCAAGAAAGAAGATTATTGAAGCAATTAACTTCACTAATATTAACGGAAGATTGCCAAGGCAATATAGTTTACCAGCTAGTGGGGAGAACTTTGCTTACATTGATGCTCGTGAATTTATAGATAGCGGTCTTTGGGTTATTGATACAATTTATCAATATTTATCATATACAAATGATTCTAGTATTCTTTCAGAAATGTGCTCCTATATTGAGATTAAAGGCAATATTGGGCTTATTAAAGAAAAGAAAGACACTTTGCTAAATCATCTTTATTTAATCATGAATTATTTATTAACTAACATTGCTGAAGATACTTATTGTTTAAGAATTTTATATGGTGATTGGAATGATGCTGTAGATGGGCTCGGCAAAAAAAATGGTTTTGATGGTTTCACTAACGGCGTAAGTGTAATGGCGACTTTTCAATTGTATAGTGCGCTCACAAAAATGATTGATATCGTTGTCCATTATGATAAAGATAATCTCGAAATTAAAGAATATTACGAGAAAAAAAGACTAGAAGTTTATAACGGATTAGAAGCGAATGCTTTTGTATCTAAAAATAATGACTATAAAGTTGTGCATGGTTGGGCCGATAAGAAGGAATTTTATGTAGGAAGTTTTAACGATGTTGATGAAAAAAGCCGTGATTCTTTAACTTCTAATGCTTTCTACGTTATAAGTGATTATTTTAGAAAAGATGATAAATACGTAAAAAATGTTCTTAATGCATACAAACGTTTAGATTCTAAATATGGACTTTTAACATTTAATCCTGGTTTTGAAAAAGATGCTTTTAAGGTTGGAAGGATTGTTAATTTACCAATCGGAACAGCAGAAAATGGAGCCGTATATATTCATGGCTCCTGCTTTGCAATTGATTCATTATTTGCTTTAGGAGAAGATGAGTTTGGCTGGAATGAAATATTTAAGATTATACCAATCACTCATCCTTATATTTCGACCACACCTTTTATTATGCCTAACTCATATGGATTTAATAAAAGTATTGAAGTTGATGGAGAAAGCATGAATGATTGGTTTACCGGTAGTAGCTCAACTTTAGTTAAATTAATGATCAGAAACATATTCGGTATAAAAGTAACTTTAGATAATTTAATCATTCAACCTGCGCATTATTTTCCTTTTAAAGAAGCACAAATACATTTAACTATTTTAGGTAAAAGTGTTTCCTTGAAACATATTTCAAAAGGAAACGGCAAAAGAATCATGAAATTGAATGGAAAGAGCGTATGTAATTTTGATACAGATAATTATAAAAAAGAATATTTCATACTTCCTATAGCTGAATTTATGAGCTTTGACTCTTTAGAAATAGAAGTCATTGATTAATTAAAACCACTTTAGTGAAATTTGGCGTTCTCTAGAGTTTCAAAAAGATAAACAACATAATTAAAAAGACCTGCACATTGTTGCAGATCTTTTTATTATGAATAAAGTAAATTAATTAATATTCACTAAATGCAGATAAAGCTTGTTGATAAATAGTATTAAAAGCATCATCAATTGTAACTGAACCTTGAAGCAATCCAAGGAAAGGTCTTGAAGCACTTGTGACCCAAATGTTTTGTACATCTTGGTTTAAGTAAATCATTGCATCACTTTCATCGCTAATTCTATTAGAGGTCTCGTTACGAACTTCTAAATATTCATTGATATAAGAGTTCGATGTATCAATTGTAGAAGTATCGCTATTTTCATAAGCCAAGAATCCATGAGCTTTATTTGTAAAATTAGATAATTGAGAATTTGAAATCATTTCTTTTATGAATGATTTAGCTAAATCTATTTCGGTAGAGGTAGAAGGAATAGCAATATATTGATCACTGCCAATAGCATAAGTGATGTTTTCTTCTACAGCACCTTCAATTGTTGGAGTGCCCATGAAGCCTAACTCAAATTGTGAATTAGTCCCATAATCTAAAATCTCGTTGTAAACCCAGTCGCCACTAAAAACCATAGCAACTCTTCCGTTAAATAAAGCTCTTTGTGCATCGTGGTTTGAGTAATCGATACTACCGCTAACATAATTGCTTGCGTCTCCAAAAATTGAATGCCAATATGCGACAGCAGTCTTTAATTCATCATAAATTCCATTCGTATTATTAGAATTAAAGTTTTCAGCCGATTCATAATTGAAAAAATCTTTTACAGCATCTTCGCCAGCTAGTTGCATCCACCAGGTTAATACTGCATAGTCAAAATAATCAGTGTTTTGACCAGTATAGGCAAATGGTACAACAGTGGCTGTATCATCTCCTGGTACAGGTATACGACTATCTTTGATTTGTGTTATTAATGCGGTTAATTCTGCTGTTGTTGTAGGAACTTTCCAGCCATTATCTTCGAACATTTTCTTATTGTAATAAATCCCGCCCATGCCGCTTGTCCATGGCAAACGATAACAATGTTCACTACCGTCTTGATTTTTAAAATATAAGTGGTCTTTAAAAGCAGTGTCTACTTTATCTTCAACAGTTATGCCATCAACTGTTTCTTGAAGCAAGTCATCAAGTGGTGCAAATGCACCTTGGGCAGCATAATTTCGCCATCCGTTATAAGTAGTGATGTATAAATCATCTGAGTTATCACTAGAAGCAATTCTTCTACTGATTAAAGTATTGGCTTCATATAAAGATGTTAAATTAACAGTTTTGCCAGGATTTTTTGCTTCCCAGGAGTCAATTGTATCATTGATCCACTCATCTCCCCAACCAGCGTTATAAAGCACAATTCTAAGTTCATCAGGATTATTAGCTTCTGAAGAACCGCAACTAATTAAGGCTGTTGTAGTACCGACTATTAATAAAGATGCGGCTAATGGTAAGAATATTTTATGTTTCATAAATCCTCCTTCTCTCCTTATTTTTATCAATATATTTCATTTAGTGAAATAATATACTGTTTTTCTTATTTATTTTCTTAATAAGGAAGAGTTATTCGTTTGTTAAATTTATAATACAACTGAAATTAAAGACATACAACATTTTTTTATTTTCTAAAATAATGTTGAAATGGAAGCGCTTACATTCTAAACTATTAGTAGCAGAGGTAGATTTTATGAAAGCAAAAAAACTATTATCATTCTTTTTGTTAACTGCAACTAGTGCAGGAGTTTCTTCTTGTGGGAATACTCAAAATAATAATGGAAATAATACAACCGATGGCAACATAGATCCTTTAGAATATTTTGTCGTTGGCGAAGATTATAAGACTTTACCAAGTGTAAAATCTGATTATAATAATGGATTTTACGACAGCTTTGAAACCTTTAATAAAGATAATTGGTATGTAGGAAAAGGATACTGGGGTTCAAATAATGGCGGCGTTTCTCCAAAAAACGTACATTTAACAGATAATGGAGAACTTGCTATAAGAGGAACTGGCTTGCATTATGCTCGTGGTGATTTGCAAGGCTATGGTAATTTTACCGATGGCAGGAACGTTGGCGGAACAATTGTTAGTCGCTTTTTAACTGGCCCAGGTCATTATGAAGTAAAAATGAAAGTTTTACCTCGCCAAGGAGCATGTACGGCTTTTTGGACCTATGCATATAGAGCTCAAGAAAGTGGACAAGCAGATAATCATGAGATAGATATTGAGCTACCTGGCGGAATTAAAAGTGGGAAAGTTACTTTTAAAAAAGCATTAAATACAAACTGGATTACCGAAGCTGATAGCAATTCTGTAGAATATGCAATCGATGAAGTAAATCCTGATGCAAATTATGTCGCTTATAATGATGGAGAATACCATACATTCGGATTTGATTGGTATACAGATCCAGAAATAGTCGTTTATTATTGCGATGGGAAAATTACTAATGTGAGTAATGTGTTTGTTCCAACTCTTCAAACAAGAATTACTTTAGGCTGCTGGTTTCCACCAAGTCTTGTTGGTAGTGCTAACTTTGAGAGTGATTATATGTTTGTTGATTATGTTGAATACACGCCTTTTATGAATCAACCTTATGAAGAATTTGAGGCTTCAGCAGGTCAAGTAAGTGATGTAGAATCAGATTATAATATTACGCCTATCACAGTTGAAGCGGCTAACAAAGTTAGCAATGGTGATTTTGAATATGCTAAAAATTACACATCTACTGGCGAAGATTTGATTAATGAATTATCAACAAAAGGATGGACTTTTACAAGGGTTACAACTGAAGAGAAGCCAGTTAGCGAAGTTTGTAGAATTGTAAAAGGTGAAGGCCTTGGAAACGATGATTTATATGCTGCCGTTATTACTGATGGCGGAGTTTTGAGACAAGATATTGATAGTGTATACGATAATTATAAATTTAAATTATCTTTTGATACTAAAACTTTGACTGAAACTAAAGACGCACAATTTAGATTAAATTTCTTAGGCAGTTCAACAAGCGAAATTTTAGAGCAAAATACCATTACTATAAGTGGTAACGAATTCAAAAATTACACTCAAGAATTTACTGCTCCTGTTGGTACCGAATCAATAAGAATTGAAGTAAGAAGTGGTACAGAAAATACTGTGACTATTGATAACATTGATCTAGAGTTTTTAGGAGTTTAATCGTGGAAAATATTAATAATATAACCACTGAAAATACTCGAATTTTACCTCAAAGAAACAAGAAAGAGTTTAAGACACATCGATTGAGTAAAAGAGCAAGAGATTATATTTTTATAATATTAATGCTCTTATACCCAGTTGGACAATTTGTTTTTACTTGGGCTTTTGTTAATATTGATTCTATTTTGTTAGCTTTTAAATCAGGTACTATTTACGGCTACGAATGGGCTGGATTTGACACTATAATTCAAGTTTGGAATGAAAGCTGGAACAATGTAAGCAATACTACCGGTGTAAGCTGGTTAAATGATAGTAGTGTAATTATTCTTAATTCTTTTGGCTTTGCATTAATTACAATATTCATTTCCTTACCTTTGTCTTTGTTATTTTCTTATTTTTTGTCAAAGAAAATGCCCTTTGCAAATGTCTTTAGAGTAATTTTCTTTTTACCTAATATTATTCCTGTTGTTGCATTAACATTTGCATTTTCTATGGGTTATAAAGCTGATGTTGGATATTTATACCCTATTATTAAAGCTTTAAATATAGATCCTGTTTCTTTAAATACTTACCCATTACCACAACTTTTGGTTTATTTATACTGTATTTGGGCAGGTCTTGGCTACAACATCATTTTAATTAGTGGGGCGATTGGTCGAATACCTAAGGAACTTTTTGAAAGCGCAAAAATTGATAACTGTGGTTATTTTAAGGAATTTTGTCATGTTGTTATTCCTATGATTTGGCCAACGATTGTAACGCTAGTAATTTTAGGAATGACAAATGTCTTAACGTTATATTTACAACCATTATTTTTGACTAATGGCGAAGGCAATACATGGACGATATCTCTTCAAATCTGGGATAACGTTTCAACTAATTCACCAAAGCAACTTTGTGAAGCTGCAGCGAAAGGTCTTATATTTAGTGCCATATGGTCACCTGTAATTTTATTAGTTCGTAAGCTTATGTCTATGAAATACAGGGAGGTTGATTATTGATTATGGAAAAAATTGAAAATATCTCACAAATAGAAAGAAATAATGAAAAAAAGAATAAAAGCAAAAATTACGCCTACCATTCAATTAAATGGATGGTGTTTATAGTTTTCATTATCTACGCAGTCAGTTTACTTGTTCCATTTGTTTGGATGTTGTTGAACACTTTCAAAACAAACCAAGAGTTTAATGCTGGAAACATTTGGGGTTTTCCGAAGCAATTTTATGGCCTAAATTTTATTGAGATTTTGAATTATGAGGTAGTTACAGTAGGCGGTACTACACAAACCGTTTTCAATATGTTCTTATGGAGCGTGCTTGTTACTGTTTCTGGAACAATTGTAAGTGTAGGGTTAAGTGCAGTCGCTGCTTATGTTCTTTCAAAATATAAATTTGTAGGTAGAGGTTTAATTTATGGCGCAGCTATTTTTACAATGGTTGTTCCAATTGTTGGAACCTTACCATCACAAGTTAGAATGATGGAAACATTAGGTCTTGATGATAGTTTCTTTGGAGTCCTTTTCTTATATTCTGGATGTTTTGGATTTAATTTTATTATGCTTTATAGCGCTTTTAGCTCAATTTCATGGAGTTATGCGGAAGCAGCTAATTTAGATGGCGCTGGGCGTTTTAAAATTTTCTTCAGAGTTATGCTTCCAATGTGTAAAGGTCCAATTATTGCGTGTTGTATTTTACAAGCAATAACATTATGGAACGATTATTCAACACCTTATTTATTTATGCAATCTCACTATACATTAGCTGTTGGGTTAAATGAGTTGCAGTCGGAGTTTATGGGCAATGGTAATTATCCAATGATGTTTGCTTCTGTTATTATTGCTTTGATTCCGGTTTTAATTTTATATGCTTGTTTTCAAAAGAAAATAATTGAAAACACAAATGCAGGAGGTTTAAAAGGATGAAAAAAAGACACGTTGGCATACTTGTTTTAAGTGCAAGTATTTGTTTAGGGGGATTATCTTTAGCTAGTTGTGGAACTACAGAAGATCCTATTACTACCGAGGAAAAACTTGAGTTTGAGAAAGACTTATATGAAGTTTCTTCGGGCGATGCAGTTACTGTAAAAGGGAATGTTGAAGGTGTAACTTATGCTTTCCAAGGCGGCACACCAAATGGAGTAACGTTAGATTCTTCTACAGGTGTGATTACTTTTGACGAAACTTTAGACACTTTAGGTGAAACAAGATATATTGCTACAAAAGGTGATTTACAAGCAATTACTACAATCAAATTTAAGACTGTTGAAGCAAAACCAGTGATAACATTTACAAATGTCAGTGATTATATTTTAAATGGAGATTCAGTTGGCGCGACAGCTGTTACAGATTCTGGGAAAGTTTATTCAGTAACATATTCGTTAAAAGAAGCAGTTAGTGGAATTACACTTAATGGCACAACTGGACAAATTACTTTTTCAAGTGAAGTAAAAGATGGTACTGCATTTATTGTTGTTGCAACTAGTAATGGTGTTACTTTAGAACATACATTCTACGCAATGACAGAAAACATTATTTATTCAGAAACAGAAAGTCAAATAGTTGAAGCCTTAAGTGGACAAGACGCAACATTTGTACTTAACTTCAACGGCAATACTGAAGGTGATGCTGCAACAACTAGTGAAAATTTAGCTATTGCGATTAATGGAACAGTTTTAACCGATAGAAGCGGTTTTGCTTACGACGTAGCTTCTAAAACTATCACATTAAAGGCCTCATTATTAGACACTTTAGGTACTGGAAAAATTGATGTTAAAGCACTTACTCAACGAAATGCTGTTTCTCTTAATTTAACTATAGCAGATAAATTTATATATACTGCAAACGATTTTAATACTATTTTTGCTCCTGATTATTCTGGCGATGTTCCTACATTTAAAGAAGGTAGTCTTTCAGGTTATTATGTTTTAGTTAATGACATTGATTTGACTTCTTATTTAAGTGAAGGTGGATTAGGATACAATGAAGGAAAAGGCTGGTTACCTATTGGTGCATATAGCGATGCTGTTTATGATGTGCCATTTACCGGAACTTTTGATGGAAATGGTCATACAATAAGTGGATTCTTTATTAATAATAATCAGTTATTTGTTGGCGGATTATTCGGAAGAAATAGCGGAACAATTAAAAACCTTAAATTAGTGGGAGAAATTCAAGCAATTGGATCATGGTCCAGTGCACTTGTTGGCAATAATAGCGATTTAGGAACAATCGAAAATGTAATTGTCGATGTCAGTTTGATGAATGAAGGTCAAAGTGCTACTGGAACAATTGCTTCAACTAACTGGGGCACAATAAGAAATGCAATTTCCATTAACGAAAATGTTCAAGGCTTTAATGAAACTGCTCAAGCATGGGCAAAAGCAGGAATAGCTGTTGGTTTAAATGAGACCACAGGTGTTTTAGAAAATATTTATGCAATTAGTAAGGATTTTGATGAAGAAACAAATGCTTTTACTTATGGTTTGTTCGGGCATTCAAATAATGCTGAGGTAACCCAAGAGAATGCTGGTAAATTATTTAAGTCCGTTGATGAAATGAAAATTTTTGATTTTTCAAGTGTTATTAAAGAATCTGTTTTCAACTTTGCTGAGGGTGAATTACCTGAATTAAATGTTTTGTTTACTCCATCAACTGCTGGGTATATTGCATTTAATGATTTACCAAGTTATTTATTTACTGGAACAACCCAAGAGATTAATGTAAGTATTTACCCAGAAGCATACCAAGATGCTTTGCAAGATGATGTTGTTTATGAGATTAGTGGTGTTGAAGGAGCTACAATTAGTGGAAATGTTGTTGATTTAACAAACGCAGTCGTTGAAGGTACAGCCTCATTACACGTTTCTGCTAGTTTGACAGTTGGCACTAAAACATTGACAGCAGAAGGCAATATTCCTGTTTATGATGAAGTTTCAGAAGTAAAGATAACCAATACTGAAACATCTATAGATGAAGGTGGTAGTATAACATTAACAACAAGTCTTACCCCAAATATTGAAGATGCAGATGTTACTTTTGAAGCAACTGCCTCGGTCGGATGGATGACAGCTCCATATGTTAGTGTTGTTGGGAATGTTTTAACAATTGATGAGAATATTCCAGCAGGTCTTGAAGCAGTCACCGTTACTGCGACCGCCTATGGTGTCACCAGTGAGCCGGTTACATTTGGTGTTAGACAATTTGGTTCTTTGGCTGATAATAATATAATTCATTATGGTGATGATACTAGCACCTATGACATTGCTTTACCTGATGTTGAACCAAGTATAAAGACTGTTGAGATTGATGGAACTACTTTAGATAGTAGTAGTTATACATATGAAAACTCAACTTTGAAGATTAATTCTTCAGCTATAAACAATGTAAAAGATATCATGAGAGAAGTTAAAATTACTGCTCAATATGGCATCTATAATGCATATGTCTCTAACTTAAGTAGAGAAGAATATGATGAAGAGTATGTTAGAACAAATGAAACTGATGTAATTGAAATTGCTTCTGTAACTGATTTTAAGAAATATTTCTTAGCTGACGGGACTGGCAGCAATGAGTTAAACGCTAATATGGCCAAGACTTATATGATTACTGCGGATTTAGATTTTGAGGGCGAAGTGATTGTCCCAATTGGAACTGTATTTGATGAAAACGGCAATTTGACTGAAACAACTAATGTCAACTTCACTGGTAAGATTTATGGTTTAGGTCATACTATTTCAAATTATGAATGCAATGGTAATGCATTTGGCGGACTATTTAGACAAGTTGAAGGTGCTATTTATGATTTAAACATTGATGGTGCTAATATTCATAATAATAATAGTTTATTCGCAGGCGCTCTTGCTGGAATTTTAGGTGGTGGAGCAACAATTGAAAATGTAAATGTTGTAAATTCAACTATAACTAATACATCAGAAGCAATACCTGGCAATGAAGCTGGTACTAATATTGGTGGAATTGCAGGAAAATCTTGGATTGATGCAAAATACTCTACATATAATGGTTTCAACATCGATTTATATGTTAAATAAATTTTAAAGTGTAATAAAATAAAGAAGTAACGAAGGGTAATTATAATGGTGAAGAAGGAACTCGGAAAGAAACAATCTTTTGCACGTGAGGTTAATAATGAGATTGTATTAAAAGAAATTAACAAGAAACCACGCAGCGGAACAGAGCTCGCTAGTATTCTAAAGCTTTCTAATGCTACAGTTTCTTCAATTTTGAGTTCTCTTCTTCATCAGGGAGTAATTAAAGTTTATTCGACTGATTCTATTAATGGTCTTGGAAGAAAAAGAGTTGTTTATTCAATAAATGACAAGTACTGCTTAATACTTGTTGTCTCAATTACAAGTTTTTCTATTTCGATTGCAATTTATGATTTATCAGGAAATATCTTGAAAGAGCAAAGTAGAGAAATAGAAAAATACGATCTTAAGACAATTTATGAAACAATCATTCATATTAAGGATATTCTTTCTTCTAAAGATATTAGAGATATACCATTAAAAAATATAATTATATCTTTGCCTGGGCTAATTAACAAAAATACTGGCGATTTGCAGGTTTCTCCACAATTTGACAAAGGATTATTTGATAATGAACATACTATTTTAAAGATGTTTAAAGACAATTTTGACTCGGATGTTTACTTAGAAAATGATACAAAACTTATGATGCTAGGAGAATTGGGCAATAACACTTTTCCTTTAGGTTCTAAAGGTATGCTAATTTACTGTGACTATGGTATTGGCGGCGCATTAGAATTTGATAATAAAATATTTTTAGGAAGTAGGGGGTATGCTGGTGAGATTGGATTATTAAAGATCTCTCATAATGGTGAATTTAAACCAATTGATGAATTTATTTCATTGAGAGCTTTAAAAGAGAATCTTAATCAAAAATACAAAAAAGATTTATCATTAAATGATATTTTTAGGCTATATAACGAAAAAGATGAAATTGTAAGAAAAGAAGTTTTAACTTCGGCTGAAATTATAGGCGAAGCTATTAACCAAGTCGTTAGTGTTTTTGACCTAGACTATTTTGTTATTAATGGAAGGGTAACAAATTTTGGCGATGAATATTTATATAAAATTAGAGAAAAAGTTGCCACGGTAAATAAAGATGTGGTTATAATGTTTAGCTATAATGACCGTAAATCAATTTTTGATGGCGCAAAGAATATTGGCATTGAATATATTTTAAGAACTAATTTAAAAACATTAAAAAAAGCTTAATTTTGCAGTTTTTTTAAATCAAATAATAATTTTGAGGTACGAGAATGGAAACACTTAGATTAGATAATGTTACCAAAATTTATAAAGGAAAAAATAAAAAAGAAGGCGACGTAGTTGCTGTTAAAGATTTTAATTTGGTGGTGGAAGACAATGAGTTTATTGTTTTTGTTGGGCCATCTGGTTGTGGAAAATCAACAACTTTGAGAATGATAGCCGGCCTTGAAGATATAAGTTATGGCAACCTTTATATTGATGGCGAACTTGTTAATAACATTGAGCCTAATTATCGTAATGTCGCAATGGTATTTCAAAACTATGCTCTCTATCCTCATATGAGCGCTTATAAAAATATGGCTTTTGGACTAAAAAATAGACATGTTCCAAAAGAAGAAATAGATAAAAGGATTCATGAAGCTGCTGCAATATTAGATATAGAAGACTTGCTTAATCGTAAACCTAAGGCTATGAGTGGCGGTCAAAGACAAAGAGTTGCTCTTGGGAGAGCAATTGTTAGAACTCCAAAGATCTTTCTTCTTGATGAGCCATTATCAAACCTAGATGCTAAATTAAGAGCTCAAATGAGAGTAGAGATTAATAAGCTATATGAAAAGTTAAAGACAACATTCATTTATGTTACCCACGATCAAGTCGAAGCAATGACTATGGGAACAAGAATTGTTGTTATGAGAAAAGGAATTGTTCAGCAAATTGACACTCCAACCACGTTATATGATTACCCTATAAACCGATTTGTTGCTGGATTTTTAGGAACTCCGCAAATGAATTTTTATGAAGTTACATTAAAGGTTATGGATGAACTAATTCATATTGACTTATTTAATAAGAAATTAACCTATAATCTCTCTGATTTCAGAGAACTTAATAAAGAATTTAAAGATGGCAGAGAACATAAAGTTATCTTAGGTATACGCCCTGATAATATCTCTATTTGCGAGGATGGAGAAATAGAAGCCAAAGTTAACATTATTGAAACCCTAGGAAATGAATGTTTAGTGTATGCTGATTTTGATTTAATCAATGAAACTAATGTCAGTGAATCTGCTTCTAGTATGGTTATTTCTTTAAAAGAAAGAACTAATTATAAGATGGGTGACAACATTAAAGTATCTTTAGATCCAAAGAAAATTCATTTATTTAAAGATGAAGAGAATAATGAAGTTTCGATTTTATTGACTCCAAGAACTAGATTAAATGAAGTTAGCGGTTATCTTACAATCATTGACAATATACCTTATTTCTATTTTGATGAGAAAAACAGGTTCCAATTACAAAATATTGATGTCAATTGCATAAACGAAACATTTAGACAGGGTATGCATAGAGTAAAAATATTAATAAATGAAGGAGCAATTCTTAAAGAAGATGGAGCTTTATCGATTAGATATGAAGGCAAGGGATTAATTAATGGTAAGATTATTTATCGATATGAACTGAATACAAATAAAGAGTATGATTCATCTTTTTATGATAATTCAACTCACATTTATCTATCCTCTGATTTAGGTCTCAACGAAGGAGATGTTTCCAAAATTGATTTTGATTTTAAGAAAACGGATATTATTGGTGATGATGCACTCTCTATTTTTGATTTGAATTCTAAGGATAGAGAACTTGATAAATACGAATTTGTCGAAATTAAAGAAGATAAAAACGATAACAAAATCTTAAAATTGTTTAATAAGAAGAAAGACAAAGAAGAAATTATTGAATCGCTTAATGGTAAGGATGAAGTAATTCACAACTCTTTATTTAAGATAACGAAAGAAAAAATTGCTTCTTTGACCAGTAAAATTAAAAATATTTTTAGTAGAAAAGAGAATAAATAACTATGAAAGAATCTATCATGCATAAAGAAATCTTAATGATTCCTGAATCTTTAAGACTTACTCATAATGAAAATATCGACAAAATAAAGGAATTTTGCGATGTTTTTAGAGAAAAAGACATTAATAATGTAATGGTTGTTGCTCGAGGAAGCAGTGATCATGTCGGGGTTTATCTAAAATATCTATTTGAAATTTATTGTCATATTCCTGTTTCATTTGCTGCACCTAGTGTGGTAACTAAATATAACTCATATTTAAATTTTAAAAATACACTGGTATTAGGAATTTCACAATCTGGAAGTGGCCAAGATATTTTTGAATTTCTTAAAATGGCAAATAATAATGGTGCACTAACGGCATCTATAACGAATAACACTGAATCAATATGTGCGAGAGTAGCTCAATACCACTTTTATTTGAATTTAAGTAAAGAAGAAGGTTTAGCAGCCACAAAAACCTTTATTTCACAAATTTATTTAGTTTTATTAATGACATCTTACTTGTGTGACGATAAACTAAAATTTAATTTTGATAATTTGTCCGATCTTGTTCAGGAAGTAATTAATAATGAAAAGAACATTATTACAATTGCAAAAAAATGTGTAAATTTTAAAGATTGCTATCTTTTAAGTAGAGGAATTAATTATGTATCTTCTCTAGAAGGCGCCTTAAAAATGCAAGAAACTACATATATAAAAGCTAAAGGTTATGCTAGTAGTGATTTTTATCATGGGCCAATGGCTATTGTGGATGAAGAACAAAATTTATTATTACTTAACGCAAAAGGACTAGTTGAAGATGATAACCATGCCTTTTATGAAAAAGTTAAAGAATTGAATCCAAACATTTTGGTTATAAGCAATGATTCTTATTTTGGCAATGAACCAAATTTAATAAAAATACCAGAATGTGATGAAGTAATCTCACCATTTTTAATTATTGTTACTATTCAACTTTTAGTTCTTAATATTTCTTTATTAAGAGGAATTGATGTTGACCATCCTCGTAACATAAAAAAGGTTACAATTACTAGATAGTTATGATTACGATTACAGGAACGAAGGCTTTATTAGAAAACGGATATAAAAAAGTTGATTTGATTATCAACGATGGAAGATTTATTGATATTAAAGAAAGCAACAATTGCGATGATAATAATTTAATTATCATGCCTGGATTCTTTGATATTCATACGCACGGAGCAAATGGCAGAGATTTCACAACAGTTCAATCAATTAGTGAGATTGAAGAAATATTAAAATTTTATGAATCACATGGTGTGACTAGTGTTTTTCCAACCTTGTTAACAGAACATGATGATCTAATATTTAAACAATTAGAACTAATTTATCGTGCCTCTTTAAAACATAAAATAATAAAAGGGATTCATTTAGAAGGGCCTTTTTTATCAAAAAAATATAAAGGAGCACAACTCGAAGAATGTATTCAAATACCAAGTATTGATAAATGCAAATTATTTATCGAACACTCACATAATTTATTTAAATATATGACTATTGCTCCAGAAACTCCAAATTCTTTCGAAACTATTAAATTTTTATGCGAAAAAGGAATTAATGTTTCAATGGGCCATAGTGATGCAAGTTTTGATGATGCAAAGAATGCACGTGAGGCTGGCGCTAAATGTTTTACTCATTTATTTAATGCTATGAAACCTTTAAATCACCATGAACCTTCAATTTTAATGGCAGCTCTATACTTTAAAGATTTGTATGCTGAAATGATTTTGGATGGAGCACATGTTCAAGAAGAAGTTGTGGAATTTGCTAGAAGTATAAAAGGTAATGATAAAATCATTGGCATAACAGACTCTTTAATGTGTGCTGGATTGCCTGATGGCGAATATAAAATTGGAAACACTCCAATCACAGTTAAGGGTAAGGATGCCTTAATAAAAGGGACAAATACAAGAGCTGGGTCAACGCTAAATATGTTAACTGGCTTTAAAAATATTAAAAAATTCTCTCATCTTAATGATTTAGAAGCTAGCAAAATTTGTTCTTTAAATGCCGCAACTATGTTAGGTCTTGATAATTTAATTGGGTCAATTAAGCAAGGGAAAAATGCAGATTTCATAGTTTTAGATAAAAATTATAATTTGATGTCAACTTATATTAGTGGAGAAAAAGTTTATCAAAGCAATAATAACGAATAGATATTACATTTTGAAATCCCGCTTTAATAATAACTTAGAAAATGTGCGATTCCTTAAATTAAACTATTGATTTGATTTAATTATCTCCTCTTGCATCTTCTTACTTGCTTTTAAATATCCATCAAGAACATCTTTGTAATATTTTTTATATTCTTCATTTTTAATTTTTTTTAGATTCTTTTTTAACATTGAGTCTTCTCTAGCTTGATCTAATACAGGAAGTTCATTTTCAATCTTATATTTAGTTATTTCTTTAATAACATCCATTCTTTTTTCATAAAGTTCAATAATAGAATTATCAATATAATCAATTAAATCTCTGCAAATCTCAATTTTTTCCATAAAAAATAACTCCTAGAATATAAGTAAACCAATAGGATAAGAAATAAGTAAAGCAACTAAAACAGAAAGAAGCATAACGATTAAACCATATATAAATACTTCTTTTGTAGATAATGTTTCAGAAGAAGAAATGATAGCAATATGAGGCATTGAAGGAGGGGTTGCAAAAGCAAAACTAGATAGCATACCGATAATACAAATTGTTGCTTCAAGATTTAAAGTTGAAAAAGTAGAAGCGATTACCGTGCTTGCTACTGTTCCAACAAGAGTTGCGGTTACCATATTAGAAGATAAGTTAGTTTGAATAGCAGCCCATAAAGCAAAGATTATAAGAAGAATGAAAGGAGAAAGAGAAACTAAGGAGTTTCCGAGATTAGTTTGAAGATAAGTAATTAAACCAATGTCTTCACTTTTAATAGCTTCGCCTAAAGCTAAAGTTGCAGCACACATTATTAAACTTGCCCATGGAACACCATTTTTAAATGCGTCACCTACTTCAAGTAGTGGTTTTTCTTCAACTCGAATTACACAAAGTAAGATAGTTCCTAAAAGTGGAGGCATAATCGTTCCATACTTATTGAAGAATTCATATATAGGATAATAGATGAATTCAAAGATAGAAGGAACAATCCATAAAACTAAAACTGATATAAAGATAACTAAGGTAATAATGTCTTTTTTATCAAGCTTTTGCAGGCTTTTCTTTAAATTTGCAACGTTTTCAAAGTTTAAACCATCCTTTTTTGGTCGAATGCAAAGGATTAAAACAAGGTAAGTTAAAAGAAATAAAACAAGACCGGCTGGAAAAGCAATAGCGATATATTCAAATGTTGATACTTCAATGTTAGCGGCATTTATAGCTAGTATTGGAAAAACATGAGCAATTGGAGTCATGCCAGAACTTATTGAAACGGTAAAACCTAATCCTAGCATTAAGACTTTAGAAATCTTGTCATCTTTTTCAATATTAAGAAGAGAGATGATTTCATTTAATATTGGTAATAAAATTACAAAAAGAACACTTGGTGAAATAAATAAACCTAATATTAAAGTAGCTAGTAAAAAGAAAAATATAAAAAGATATGAATTCTTTTGAGCAATTTTAAAATTAACAAAAGTTAAAGCTATCCTTTTAATAAGAGAAGTTTTAGAAAGAGCATAAGTACAAACAAAAGTAAAAAGAAGAAAAGCAAAGGTTACATTACCAAAGCTTGACGATAAAACTTTGTTAAAGCCAAATTTATCAATAAATCCTAAAGTAAATAGACATAGTAAACTTGGCCAATCAATGCCAATAGTTAGCCATAACAATAAAACGCCAATAAAGATAAAAATTACTCCAAAGGCATCGCCAGATAAGCCATTAACTGAAGGAATAAATTGACCAACAAAACAAAGAATAATTGAAATAGGAATTATGATTGCTCGAAAAATTACATTATCTTTTAACTTTGTTTTCATATTTGCTTTTTACGAAGAATATCGTATTTATTTAATTTATAGGGACACTTTAAATAAACATGTTGTTTAATCTTTTTAACTTCTTCTAAAGGAGTTTTATCAAGATCTAATATCTCATTAACTTTAAATGTTTTATTGAAATTTTCTCCAGAAGAAAGAATTTCAAGCTCATCGCCTAGGGCAAATTTATTACGATGTTCTACTAAGATATATCCATCATTTAAAGCTTCAAGAACAACAGCCATATATTTATGAGTTTCACTTTGTTTAGAAGTAGTTAAATTTTCTTTACTATCATTTTCAAAATAAAAACCAGTAGTGAAATCACGGTTTGAAGTCTTTTTAACTTCTTCTAAATAGTTAAATGAAGGAGTTTGGTTATTATAGTAATCATCGATTGCTCTTCGATAAGCATTAATAACGGTTGCAACATAATAGTTTGTTTTCATTCTTCCTTCAACTTTTAAACTAGTGACACCAGCTAGGACTAATTCTTTAATATGTTCGATCATACAAAGATCTTTACTATTTAAAATATAAGTCCCTTTATTATCTTCTAAAATAGGGAAGTAAGTAGTTTCGTTTATATCATTTTTAATACCAAGAGCATAATTCCATCTACAAGGTTGAGCGCATTCGCCTTTATTTGAATCACGGCCAGTTAAATAGTTAGAAAGTAGGCATCTTCCACTATAAGAAATACACATTGCTCCATGGCCAAAGCATTCTAAATCGATGCCTTCACCAACTGCATCTTTAATCTCTCTTATTTCTTTTAAAGATAACTCACGAGCTAAAACTAATCTTTTGGCTCCAAGTTCAACCCATATTTTTGCACTAAAAACATTAGTAATATTAGCATTAGTAGAGACATGTAATTCTAAATTAGTATGCTTTTTAACTAAACTTGCTATTCCAATATCACTAACAATAACTCCATCAGCACCAGCTTTTTCTAAAAACTTTAGGTAGTCAACTAATCCATTAAAGTCCTCATTATGAGCAAGAATATTAACGGTGATATAAACTTTTACATTTTTAGAGTGAGCATATTCAATTGCTTTAATAATCTCTTCTTCATCAAAATTACTTGCAAAAGCTCTTAAGCCAAACTTTTTACCGGCAAAGTAAACAGCATTTGCACCAAAATGAATGGCAGTAACTAATCTTTCAAAATCTCCAGCTGGAGCTAATAGTTCAATTTTTTTCATAGAAATATCTTACTTTAAAGTTAGACATTTTTAAATTGTTTTAAAATAAGTGATATTAAAAGTTCGTTTATTTTTAATCGAGAAAAGTATTTAAAAAGATTAATAAATATTGCCTTGGTATGAATATTTGTTGTGAATCAAAGATTTAATATTTAAGAGTAAAAAGAAATACTAATTGTGAAAATCGATAGAGAGCACAAAGCATCATAACTGATAATAATGGTTAATTACTTCGAATAAAACTTCTTATCGGTTAATAATGAAAAGTATTGCAAAATAAAAATGATACTCTATTGCAATATTATTAAAACAAAGTTAATATAATAAAGATTTATGTATTTTGATTTTTCTAATTATCCTTTAAGCAATATTCGATATGGCGGATCAGAAAGAAAATTAGGCATATTAATTAATGGCGAGCCATATATGCTAAAGTTTCAAAAAATTACTCAGTTTGGAAAAAGAAACAATCATCTTTCTGAATATTTAGGCAGCCATATTTTTGAACTTCTTGGTTTTAATGTGCATCAAACATATTTAGGCAGCTATAAAAATGAAGCGGTGGTAGCTTGTAAAGATTTTGTTTGTAGTGGATATGAATTTGTTCCGTTTAATGATGTCGGAGAATCAACAATAGAAACTGATAAAGAAAAATATCAGTATAGTTATAACGATATAATTCTTCTACTTGAGAAGAACAAGAAAATTACTAGTATTGAAGAAACTGTTTCTATCTTTTTTGATATGTTTATAGTTGATGCTTTAATTGGAAATTTTGATCGACATGGAGCAAACTGGGGCTTTTTGAAGAAGGACAACAAATATTCTTTAGCACCAATCTTTGATAATGGTTCTTCATTATTTCCACAATTAGTAAATGAAGATGAGATGAAACTAATTTTAAGCGATGAAGATGAACTTAATGAAAGAGTTTACAAATTTCCAACTTCTCAAATCAAATTAAATGATAAAAAATCATCATATTTTGAAGTGATATCATCATTAAAGTTTAATGAAATTAATAAATTTTTGCTTAACATTTATCCAAAAATTAATCTTAAAAAAATTAACTCTTTAATTGATTCTTTGAACATTTCTAATATACATAAACAATTTTATAAAAGAATGATTGAAGAAAGATTTAATAAAATAATTAAGTATTCTTATGAAAAGTTAGAGGTGAATAAATGCAAAGTCATTTAACAAAAGGAATTATTTGTGTAAAAGATGAACTTAATATTGAGTATCGAGTTTGTATAATTGAGCATCTTGAAAATGAAGATGGTTCTTTTGAATATCGTTTTTTTCCAAACTATCCAGTCATTGATTTATTAAACTCTGATGTTTTTCAAGGCATACCTGGCTTAAATTTGGAGTTAAAAGAAAAGGTCTATATTCGCAAAAACATATTACCGGTTTTTATTTCAGAAAGAGTACCTTCTGTAAATCGAGAAGATTATTATGAGATTTTAGATGAAGTAAACATGAAGTTTATGGAACCTATTGAGTTTTTAATTAGATCTAAACAAAGATATACTGGAGATCATTTATATGTAATAAAATACGAGGAAAGAAAGAAAATACTAATAAATGATATAAGAGGAAAACTTAATTCTTTTGGTCTAATTAAGTTAATGCTTGAAGAAATAGCTGCTAATAATGAAGTATATTTAGATAGTCATACTAAAATTAATGATGAAAGTGTTTTTAAAACGCTACGTTATATTTATAAGATTCAATATGAAAGCAATAAGACAAAACAAAAAGAAGGTATAGAAAAAGCTAAAAAGAATAATAAGTATCTTGGAAGAAAACCAGTGCCAATTGACCTTTTAAAATTTTATGAAGTGCTAGAAAAAGTTAACAATGAAGAAATAACTAATAGAAAGGCTTCTGAGATTCTTGGCATAAGTATAGATAAATACTATCGTTATAAGAAGTTATTGCAAAATCAAAATGATACCCTATTGCAATGATATTAATTTATTTAAGATATATTCTATTTTATTTATAGTGAGTGAACTACATGGATAATTAATATAATAATTCTAATTTTCTGCTTTACGAGAAAACCGTCTCAGAAGTTTTAGAGTTGCTTTAAAATCGGAAAAAATGTGTGTACACACAAAAAATCCGATTCTGTTTCTTAATTTTAATAATAATGATATAATTAAATCGGAAAAAATGTGTGTACACACAAAAAAACCGATTATGATGATAAGTAGAGATAAATATTTAAATCAATTAATAAAAGCTAAAAACAATGGCTTTGCTAAAGTTGTGACAGGAATTAGAAGATGTGGTAAGTCTTATTTACTTAACACTATTTTTACAGAGTATCTTTTAAAGTCTGGAGTAAAAAAGCAAAACATCATCTTTATTGACTTAACAAAAATCTCTAATAGTAATTTTCGAGATCCAATTAATTTATGTAATCATATATTAAAACTTACCAGTTCAAATGAAGGAATTAGTTACGTAATAATTGATGAAATTCAGGAAGTATTTCCATTAATCAATTTATCGTTAACTGATGGAAAACATATTAAGGCTAACTCTAATGATGAAGAAGTGATTACTTTTGTTGATGTTATACTAGATTTAGCTTCTAAAGAAAATATTGATTTATATGTTACTGGGAGCAATTCAAAGTTGCTATCTACTGACATAATTACTGAATTTAGAGATAGAGCGACAAATGTTAATCTTAGACCTGTTTCTTATTCAGAATTTTGTGAGTTTAAAGGTTCTATTAGTGAGAGTATTTTAAATGAATATCTTATATATGGTGGAATGCCTCTAGCTATTTTTAAAGATGGCGTAGAGAAAGAGAATTATCTTAAAGGTTTATTTGAAGCAACTTATATAAGAGATATCATTGAAAAAAATCGCATTGGAAAAAAAGAAGCACTGGATGAGATTTCGATTTTTCTTTCAACTTGTGTTGGCGATTTAATTAACTCTTCAAAACTGGCTAAGCTTTATGAAGCTAAACGTGGTAAAAAAATCGACGAAGATACTATTAATTCATATATCAATTATTTTCTCGATTCTTTTATTTTAGAAGAAGCTTTTCGTTATGATTTAAAAGGTAAAAGAATCATAGGTTCTACAAAAAAATATTATTACACGGATTTAGGTCTACGTAATTCAAGAGTAAATTTTGTTTATGAAGACAAAAGAAAATTACTAGAGAATTTAATCTATAACGAACTAGTTTATAATGATTATAAAGTTAATGTTGGAACTTTTGATGTTTTTTCAAAAGATGAAAGCAATAAAACAACACGTCAATCATTAGAAATTGATTTTTTAGCTATTAAAAATAGAAGAATGTATTATATTCAAGTGTGTGATAATTATTCTTCTAAAAGTACTATACAAAGAGAAATTAAACCTTATATCGCTTTAAATGATCAAATTACAAAAATAATAGTAGTAAACGATTCTATTGGTGAATTTAGAGATGAACATGGTTTTACTGTTATTGGTATTAATGATTTCTTATTGCGTTATATTAAATAATTTTCAGCGTTGGCTTAATAAATTATTTTATTTGACACTGTGTAATTGAATAGCAAAAATTAAGATAATCTTCGTATTTTTATTAATTTACTTGCGTAAAAATTTAACTCCGATATGATATACCTACAAATTAACATAAAAGGAGGGAACATCCATGAAATTACGAAAATCTTTTTTGCTACTTGTTCTTACAAGTGGTGCTTTACTTGCATCGTGCAATCCAGAAATACCGGTTGAAGATCCAGTTAATCCACCAATTGACGATCCAATTGACGATCCAACTGATGAACCATCAGAACCTGAAGATCCAATAGTTTTTGAAGAATCAGATTATGATGCTGATTTACTTGGGACTTTCTATAGTCGTAGTGGAGTTTTAGATATCGAAGCTAATTCTTTGACATTGAAGGGTGAAGAAGAATTAACGCTTAAACCTACTAGTATTGAAGAAATCACTGATAATAATGCTATTCGAAGTGCTGTTTTTTATGAAGATGAAACCACAAATGACACTTATCGCATCCACCTTAATTATGAAGAAAAGATGGAATTGTCACTTGAAAAATTAGATGGAGAAGATTATGTCTTAGTTGATGATTTTATGCCTGCAATTGATGAATTTGTAGGAGTATATTCTGCTTATGGAGATCATAACCTCTGGAATATTCTTTTAATAATTGGTGGAGAATATTCTGATGTTTACGACAATTTCTCAGTAAATTATGCTGGTGCTAATAATGCTTATAACAAAACCATGTATTATGCAAAATCATATTATCAAGTTGTAAGCGGCGAAAGAAAATTAATGATTGATATTCTTGATTATGAAGATGAATATCTTTATTACTCTTTATATGCAACGGTAGAAAATAATGTCACAAATTTATGGGACATATCTGTTCCAGATTACGCCAGCTATATGAGTGATTTTGGTTTAATTTTTAATACTTATTTTGTTGATAGTGAAACAACTCTTGCTTTTGGTTATGAAACTGATGATTGGTCAGCTTTAAAAGGAGATAAAGTCACAATTGGTGAAGAAGAATTCACTATATCTTTTGGCTATGACACAAGTACTTATTATATTCTTAAAAACGAAACAAGAGAGTTAACCATTAAGCCTTATTATCATGGAATTAAAGTAACTGAAAATGGAGAAACCAAATCATATCCAATTAATGAATTTTCTCATTTAAATGGAACATATAAAGATTCCGAAATTGAATTTAGTTTTGATTCTTATTCTGAAGAAGTAAAAGTAAACGGCCAAGTCGTCCCATTTGAAAAGAAGGTAGTTGATGGAAAACTAGGAGTTAGTGTTACAGTTAATGGAAATGAACATTTCTTCTCAGAATTTAAAGATAATATCGCTATTACTGTTCAAGTTGGTGATACATCACGCTATTTAGTTGCATACGATACATTCTTAGGTAATTTTAAGCATGATTATGAAGCAGTCGTTGATGGAGTTTCAGATACTTTAACAATTGGCGATGACTTTGAAGTCACATATCTTGGTAAAAAAGTTGATGCCAAATTGGTTTATGATCCATTAGCAGAATTTCCATCAGTTGTTTTTGAGCTTGATGGGAAAACATATGTCTTTTCAATTGTTGAATTAAGTAACGAAATTTATTCTTTAACTGTTGACGGAAATACTAAATATTTCTTCACTGATGCAATTTTTGAAGGTTTAAGAAAAAAATATACTTCAGGGAAAGGCGATATCACTATTAGCGGAACAAACATTAACTATTTAGGTGAAACAACAAAAATTGATGTTAAACCATTATATGATTCTGACTCATTCGTAAATGATGTTGCTATATATTTCACAACTGAAAGTGGAGAAGAACACTCGCTTATTTACTATAAATACGGTATGATGGCTGATTATTTAGTAGATGATCCAAATCCAATTGAAACTTATATTAGTCAAGAAGATTTTGATGGCTTAGTTGGCCGTTATGTCTTTACTGGTACATATGGAGATGAAGCATTTGAATTAACAAGTGATGGAAAATTCTATGCTGACGTTTTAAATGAAACAGGTGATGGACTAGTTCTTCGTCAAGAAAAGGATTACCATGTTGGTGTTTCTTTACTTGCAAACGGAACTAGTCAAGTAACTCTTCAATTCTACCATGATGGACTTTGGGTATATCTTTATAAGAACGCCTATTCAGTAACTTGTTTTGGGACTAGATATACCGATGAAAGACTTCATGCTGTAAATGGGACATATGCCAGTGCTAATAATGAAAGTGTAGTCTTTATTAATCGTGACAAATTATATGTTGATGGTACAGAAGCAACCATTAATTCATTAAGTGGAGAATTAAAAGCCGATGGAGTAATCGCTTTAAATGTTACAGTAAGTGGCGAAACTAAAGATTTAGAATTTACTTTAGATTCTTCAATGAATGTTAGTAGTGTTAGCTTTGGAGAAGAGACTCTTACCGACACTAAGCTCGATTTAGATGTTTTTAAAGGAACTTATACTGATGCAAGTGGCAATATCATTGCTGTAAATGATTTTATAGGATTAGGTGGAGCAGTAGATGGGTTTACCATTAAAGTAACTCCAACTAGCGGCTTTGCTCTTGATTATACAGACTACGCAGTTGTAAGCAGAAATGGTAATTTAGCCTTAAAGGTAGCTGGATTAGGCGTAGATTATTACTTGATTTATGATGGCGGAAAAGTTACAGCAGAGAGCGTATCAAGCCTTCCTCCAATTCCACCTTTACCGCCAATGTAACTATTATTGTAAGAAGTTAAAGCTCTTTGAAATATAAGAGCTTTTCTTTTTGTCTAATGCGTTTATTCGATCTCATTTATATTTTCTTTGTGATTAAGAGTGGAATCTTTATTTTGGCTTTAAATCAACAGTAAATTTTAAAATTTAAGCAAAATAATGCAAATTAGTATTTTATTAGTAGTTTTATAGTATTAAATAAGTAGTAAATTATGAACATAATTAATAAAAACTATTCATATAAGCCGAATAACATTAAGAAGGTATTAAGATAAGTTCTATATTTATTATTAAACTTATTTCTTTTAAATAAAATTAAAAAATAGGTGAAAGGAGTGTTCGTATTCGTGTTGAAACGAACATGCTAAATAATTATGAAGAAAAGAAAATTTTTATGGGCTTTAATGCCTGCTGTTTTAATGTTAACAGGATGCGGTAATACTACTGAGAAAGTTGAATTACCAGAAATTAGTACCGTTGAGAAAACTGGAACTGATAGTACAACTGATACTTACACTATAACTTATAGTGATGGATCGACTAAAACTTTTACAATGCCAGCTGAAGTAGATCCTAATAAACCAAATTATGATACAACAAACGCGACAGTTACTCGAGATGCTTTGAAGGATATTCAAGGTAGAATTGATTTAGATGGTACATTAACCATTTTTGCTGGAGATGAAACAGCACAAGGTAGTGATACAACAATTGATGTAACATTTACTGAAGATGCTTACTATTATTCTTCTGTTGATGATTTAGGCCAAGAAAATACTGGTAACATCTTTAAAGTTGGCGGAAATGCAGTTATTGCAGGTGTTAATCTACAAAATGAATTGGTTTTTACTGCAATGACTGATGATGATGGCAATGTTAGTCCTTGGAGTGAATATGAAAATCCTTTTAAGGACTTAACTATTTACGATTTTGTTGCTGTAGAAGGTGAAACAGGCACATTTGAGTTAAGACTTGATATACCTCATGTAAAAGAGATGGCAATTGAAATAACTGCTAGAATTTCAAATTATCTCTCCCCGATTTAACTAGTTTCGGTTTTAAATTAACAAATGGCGAGATCAGCGAAGTTACATTTGAAACACCAACTTTTGAGTCTTATTTCGGTACTGAACGTTATGTTGGAAGTTTTAAAGTTGTCGCTAGTGGAAGCGAAGTTGAAGATTTGACTTATCCAGAGGTTTTACCTACTCTTGCAGAACATGAAACATTATTGACTGCTTTAACTGAAATTAATACAAGTCCATTAAAAGTAAAATATGAGCAGCTTGATAAGATGTCATCGGATGAAACATGGGAAGAGGCTTACCTTTCTTATGATAATGAGTGTTATTTTGATAAAACTGCATACTATTCCTACGATAATTTATATGGAGTAGGCTATGGTGCAATAGTCAAAGACGGAAACACTTATGAAGTCGATTATGATTCTGTAACTGACGTTTATACAAGAAGTTTTTATCCAACTTTAGATTCTGAAGGTAATGCCATGACTGATTTAACTTCAGTTAGAGGAAATTTCCTAATAGCTGCACCAGAACACTTTACTGTTATTGACGATAAGCATTTTGAGATAACTGACGTATATGCAGGAACAGTGGCTTATTACTTTGATGTTATGGGCAATCCATTCTCAGCTAGCATGACTAAGGTTACTGTTACTTTAAACGACGACTATAAAGTTAGTGAAATTACTTTTACAGATGAGTTATTTACCTTGGTAACTATGACTTTTGAGCAAATTGGCGGAACATTAGAAATGCCATTTACTGTAGAAGATTTAGTTATAGAAGCAGATCCGTTTACTTCTTTAATACATACTTATGAATATACCGATGAAGCTGGCGATTCGCATAGCGTTGTTGTTAATAGTATAACTGATATAAAAGTCGATGGAGAAACTGCAAAGAATATTGCTTTTGATGGTGATAGTGAAGTAGTTTTTGAAGTTGGTGATTATACATATTCAATAAACTATTTTAGTTATAGTAAATACTATACTTTATCAATTGAAGGACCTAATGATTTTTACGAGTATTATTCCAGCGCTTCAAATGATGGTAGTTTGACTGTTAAATAATCATTGAATAGAAATAAAAATTAGTTAAATTTGTTTTGTGTTAAGTAGTGGTGTGTACAATTTCGGGTTGCATTTCATTACAAAAGGGAAGGAGAGAGCTCGCTTTCAATGCTAGAAAAAATAAAGATTAAAAAATTCGACGAAGAAAAGTTTTATAGTCTTTATGTAAAAAAGGAGGCTCTTGAACAGAGTTCATTTAAGAGATTAGGTAAATTTGTTGGAAGTTGTGTATCTAATCTCTTTTATCTTCCGATTCTTATAATTGCATTTTTGAGTTTTGCCGATTTATGCAATCTTTATTTACCTTTATTTAGTATATTTTTATCTTATTCTATATTTTTGTTTCTGTGTGAAATTAATTCGACTTTTAAACTGATTAGAAGAATGAAGAAGCTAGATATATTCAAGGACCAAAAATATATTTTGAATAAGATTTATTTAAATTCATTACTGCTTGTGTTTGCCATTATATTTGAAGTGTTTATGAATTTAACACCAATAATGTTTAATTTTGAGCAATACATGATAGTTAAAATTGTTTTTACTTTTCTGATTTATTGGCCATTAATTTGTTATTTATATGAAAGAACTAACCAAGAAGTTATTGTTGGTATAGGTAAGGTGCGGAGAAGGAAAGAAACAAGAGCAGATAACCTAAAGAAAACGTTAGAAGAGAAGAAAGCTGGTGGAGTTGGTCCAATTGCTTTAAGAGATGAGTTAACAGAAGAAAATAACGATGAGCCATTTTAACATCTACAAAAGCTTTAGAAGTTTATAATATTTTTATGAATAAAAAATATGATGAAAAAGTATTTTTTGATGAATATGTAGATAAAGATGCTTTATATAGATTAAGCACAAGTGAAATTACTAAAGTCATCACTGGTTCAGTTGCTAGTCTACTTTATTTTCCTAGCTTAACTTTAGTCTTGTTTAGTTTTGTCGATATATGTAATTTGAACTTTGTTTTTAATATTGTTTTCTTTTGTTTTTCAATCTTCTTTTTAATCCTTTATTTAAATTCTTTAAGGAAAATATTAAAAAGAGATAAACAATTTTCTATTTTTGAAGATCCTAACTATTTAAAAAGAAGAGAAGTGGTTCATTCAATCTTTTTATTGTCTTCGATAGTTATACTTATTCTTATAAATTTGACTTATATTCTTTTTGATTTCCAACTATTTATGATGCTTAAACTGATTTATTCAATTTTAGTTTATTTTCCAGTTAATGCATGTTTATTTACCTCAACTCATGAAGAGGTGCTAAGAGGCATTGCAAAAGTTAATCTTATGAAGTTAAACAAAGAAAAAGAACAAAAGAATAAAATTAAAGATGAAGTAGATATTATTGGAATTAGAGATACTTTCGATAATAATGATAGAAATTGCTAATATTTAGCTGTTTAAGTAATTTTTTGGTTCTTTTTTAGTAGTTAATTAGTATTAATCTAGTAGTTAGTTGAATTAATTAACCTTCATTTTAATAATCCCTTTTCACTAAACCATAACATTAACTGAAATTAAGTTTTTACGAATTCTATGTATCTATGTTAAAAAAATGCAAGACTTGCAAAAATTTTAGTTATATTTACGACGACTTGATTTAGTTATATAATATTTTTGTAAAAACTTGCAAAAATTTTAGTTAGGAGTTAGGAGATATGATAGAAAGGAATGGATATTTACAAAAATTGGTAGATAGAATGAATAATGGTATGATTAAAGTCGTTACTGGCGTTAGAAGATGCGGAAAATCATACTTATTACAAGAGATTTTTTATAAGTATTTAATTGAACACAGCGTTCAACCTTCTCATATCATTACTTTGCAATTAGACGATCGATTAAATTTAAAATATAGAGATCCTGATGCTTTATGCCAATACATTCGTGAGAAAATTTTTGATGACGATACTTTTTACATAATTTTAGATGAAGTTCAATTGGTATCAAGTTTTGAAGAAGTTTTAATATCATTTCTTCATATTAAAAATGTAGATATTTATGTGACTGGTAGCAATGCGAAATTTCTTTCTTCTGATATTATTACTGAATTTAGAGGAAGAGGTGATCAAGTGCATTTATCTCCTCTATCATTCAAAGAATTTTTTGATGCTGCGCATCTAGATTTTGAAAATGCTTGGAATGAATATGCAATGTATGGTGGAATGCCTTTTTTGCTAAATTGCAAAAGTGATGAGCAAAAAGTGAATTACTTAACAAATTTATTTAATGAAACTTATATTAAAGATATTGTTAATCGTAATAAATTAAGAAATACTGAACTTTTAGAAGATCTATTAAACTTTCTTGCTTCTAGCATTGGCTCGCTCACAAACCCTACCAAGCTATCTAATACTTATAAATCACTCAAGAATGAATCAATTGCATCCAATACAATTAGCCAATATTTAGATTATTGTGTTGACTCATTTTTGATTAGTAGAGCCTATAGATATGATGTTAAAGGAAAGAAGTACTTAAACACTACATTAAAATATTATTTTTCTGATGTTGGACTTAGAAATGCTAGATTAGGTTTTAGACAACAAGAGGAAAATCATATATTAGAGAATGTTATATATAACGAGTTAAAATCTCGTGATTTTAATGTTGATGTTGGCGTTGTTAATATAAATGTAAAAAATCAGAATGATAATTATATAAAAAAGCAACTTGAAGTTGATTTTGTATGTAATCTTGGCTATGAAAGATATTATATACAATCCGCTCTTAACGTAGGAAGTAGAGAAAAAAGAGAACAAGAAGAAAAATCATTAGTAAATATTAAAGATAGCTTTCGAAAAATAGTAATAGTAAGAGATAACATTAAAAAATGGAAAGATGAAAATGGAGTACTCTTTCTTGGCTTAAAAGAATTTTTACTAAATCCAGATTCTATAAATTCTTAATTATATAGTTATTTATAAATTGTCTTTATATTGTTTTTTTAATAAAAGATTTAAGTTGATCGAGAAATTATTTAAATTTAAGAAATCTATTTTTGGTCCTAAAATAATTAACAATATTAAGATTTCGTTAATATTATTTACTTTTTAACAAGTAATATCATAAATTTTGTTAAATTTTTTAACAAAGAAGGGATTTTCATTATGAAAAAAAGAAGAAATATTTGGGTACTTGGCGTAGCAGCTTGCGCTTTGCTTGCTACCTCTTGTGGGACAGATGAACCTAATCCTGATCCTACACCTACCCCAGAGAGCTACAAATTATCTGTTAATTCAGATAGTGGTGTTGAAAGCGTAAAAATTACTGCAGACGGAACAGAAGTTACAGACCTTACTCGTATCGAAGAAGGCACAGAATTAACTGCTGTTATCGACTTAAAGGATGATTATGAAATTAGTGCAGTTACTTTAAATGGAGATGCTGTTAGTGCAACTGACGGTTCATATGTTTTTGATATGCCATCGAAAGATTCGACATTAGCAGTTACAACAAGTGAAGTTGCTCCAGAAGTTTCAACTATTACAGTTACTAACGATGATACTAAAGGTACATACACTTTAACAAAAGGTGATACTGCTGTAACTGATGGGAAAGTTAATGTTGGAGATACAGTTAAACTTACAGTTACTCCTAATGAACATTTTGCAGTAAAGGATTTAACAGTAAATGGCACAAGTGTTGCTTATGTTGAAGGTGGCTATGAATTCACTGTTTCAGAATTAACATATGCAATTACAATTAATTATGTTGGAGAATACTTGGTTAATTATTCTTTAATTGGCTCTTCAACATCTAGTTACATTACCATGGATATTCAAACCGAGGATGGCGTTAGTGTTACGAGCGGTTCATATATTGATGAAGGGACTGAATTAAGCGTTGTAATTGCAGATATGACTGGTGGTTACGGATTTAAAGCCTCTGAACTTTATATTTATACAAATGATACATTTGTTAATGGTAATGATGAATCAGTAGCTGCATCTACTACAGAAGGCTCTTCAACCTATACATACAAATTTACAACAGAAGCTAGTGAGACGAATATCTATGCAATAGTTAATAATAGTAGAATCGATGAATCCGAAACGGGAACGACAGGTTATGAAATCGTTGGTGTGGACAATGAATATATTAAATTCTATGGCAACGAAGAGGGGCATTTATACAGTCCTTATTATCCACAATTAAATTATGTTAAAACTAGCATTGGTTATAGAATTACTGGTCTCACACTTGAATACGCAGATGGCACTACGCAAGAATTAAAAGAAGGCAGTGACTATGGTATTCAAGAAGTAGGAACTACAGGGTTTATTTATTTGCAAACTACTATTACCGGGAATTGTAAAATTTCTGTAACTGGCGAATTGAAAGATGTTTACGATATTACTTATGATGGTCTTGAAAAAGTTAAATTAAGTTATAGTGGTACTTCATTCCCTAATAGTGGAGTTGAAGGAGATATTATTAGTGTTAGTGGAATTGTTTCTGGTGTTGCAGGCTTATCACTTAGCGGCATCGAAATTACTGGTGTTGATCAAGAAACTGATTCTAATTATTACGTAAATATAAGTAATTATGGTTCAAGCTTTAGATTTACAATGCCTGCTAATGCAGTGACGATTAAATTTGTCTTTACTGAAAATGGAGAAATGACTGTTACTGGTGATGAACATCTAACCGATTATACATTCTGGAGCGGTTCTTCTCTTTCAAGTGGACAAGAAGTTACTGATTTTTCTCCAAACTCTTCAGTTTATGTACATTTTGAAGTTGAAGAAGGCTATTTAATTACAGAAATTAAAGATCAGACTGGTAAAGAATATGAGCTTGTTGATAAATTAGAACAAGTTTATTATCCAACACCTGGTACTTTTAGAGTTACTTATATTGTTGCAACTATGCCAAGTGATGGAAGTGATTTGAATTTAACAGTTACTACTCAAAAAGCTAGTATCGTTACTGTTGATGAAAGTACTGACTATGATGTAAGTTTTGGCCGATATGGTTTGAGTGAATATGTCCCTGGAACAAGCGTTACTTTTAGCGGCTCAGTTAGAAATAATTTAAAGGCTCTTGAAGATATTTATCTTGAAGATGCTGAAGGAACAAAAACAGATGTTGAATTCTCTATTAGTGGTTCATCTTTCAGTGGTGAGTTTGTAATGCCAGATAAAGATGTTAAATTCGTGGTTGCTTTAAAAGACATCCAAACATATGATGTGCCTATTACAGTCGTATCAAATGTCGCAGACCTAGATTTAAGTAAAGTATTTGGCAGTTTTAGCATTAGAAATTATCAAAGTAATTCATACATAGCATCTTATGAAAGTGCTTCAACACCAATGAAGCTCTTAGATAATTCTTCAACAGACGCTTCATTTGGTATCAATGGAAACTATTCTGTAAGTATTGCATATGTTAAAACTGATGGTACGTTGGTTCCATTTAAGTTAACTAGCGTAAATTCTTATTCTGGAATGAGAAACTTTGCATTTGCAGGCACTACATTTACTTCAGAATATACCGGAATCAAAGTTACAATTGATGAATTAGAGCCTGTAACTGTTGGTTTTGATAATACTGCAGCAACAGATGTAGCACTAACTGATCTTGCAATTACTGTTAATGATAAAGCTGTTGATACTACAAGTGGAACAATCAATTTAGGAGATTCTATTACTGTTAAGCTCGAAAAGGAAGCCGAAAGTGGATATGCTTATATTGTTTCTTTAGTAGATTCTGAAGGCAATGAGATAAGTAAAGATTATTATGGCAAATATACAATAACCGGTGACTTTACAATCGTTGTTGAGAAAGTTGCAGCTTATAAAGTAACATTTAATGTTGATGAAGAATTAAGTGGTTTATATATCGATCTTGTTAATTCTTCTACATATGATTATTACGCTGATGGTGATATTTTTACTGAAGCATTTAAAGGATATGTTGCAATAGGTAATAATCGCGTTGCTTGCGATATAACGATTACTGTTGGCGGGCAAACAGTTGCGACAGGATCGATTGAAGCTAATGGCAGATATCAAAGTGATAGGTTTGATGCTAATGGTGATGTAGTTGTTACTGTTACAGTACATGCTGAATAAAATCAAAAAATAACTAACAAACAAAGAGGTGTCTATTGACACCTCTGATTTTATGTTTATAGTTTATTGTGCAAAAGAAAGTGAGGCTAAGCGTGAAAAAGAAATTATTATTGTTAGCAGTTCCGTTTTTATCACTAGTTTCTTGCCAAAGTACAAATGGTGGAGAAATAGGTGATTATGTTTCATACTTAACTGATAAAGATAGCGGCACAGCAACTATCAGAATATTTAAAGATGAGAGCGCAACTAGTACAGAAAGATATATTTCACCAAAAAATGTTGAACTTAGTATGGATTACAACACAATTAGTGGAACATTATCAAATAACGAAAATGTCTGCCCATCAGTAGGAGATGTTAATATACTCGTTATTCCTGTACATTTACCTGGTAGTGAATTTAATACTCCAGAAATTAAAGAAGACATTGAAACCGCCTTTTTTGGAAAAGAAGACGATAGAAATGGTTACATGTCTTTAACTGAATATTATTATGAATCCAGCTTTGAAAAACTTAATTTCCAAGGTTTTGTAACTGATTGGTTTGATGTTACTAAATATACTAATATTAAAGATTTAGGTGATATTACAACTGGAACAAATGGGACAATCATTACTGAAATATTAAGAAAAGCAGTTGATTGGGCTTTTTCTAATTCAGAATATAACTTAGATAGAAAAGATTTTGATAAAAACCAAGATGGAAGTATTGATGCAGTTTGGATGATTTATGATCACTATAACTATTTCAATCAATACGCTCTTGACCCAAATAGCTCTGCTGAAGATTTAAATGAAGCTTTTTGGAATTTTACAAGCTGGGATTGGTATGGACCAGAGCCAAATGTTGACGTACCAACAACTAGTGGTTTTTCATGGGCCAGTTTTGATTAACTCTATTCAGCTTATGCTGATTATGATGATAACGAAGTTCCAGATTTTAGTGATTTTTCATCTATTCCTTTAGATACACATACTTATATTCATGAAACTGGACACTTATTAGGTCTTGATGATTTATATACAAGTGATGGTAGAAGACCAACTGGTTCATCAAACATGATGGATCAAAACGTTGGTGATTTTGATCCTTATTCTAAACTTGCTTTAGGTTGGATTACTCCATATGTTGTATATGGTAGTAGTGAAATTTTAATTCCATACAACACTTATAACGACCATAGCGTAATTGTTATTCCTTCAAATTATGAAGAAATTTCTCGTGAAATTGAAAGACTTACTGTTGCTCAAAAAGCAAATTATGTTTACGAATTCAATCCATTTAGTGAATATATTTTAATTGATTTATATTCTCCACTTGGTGTTGCTTATCAAGATACCTATGGAAATAGTCAAGATGGATTATTGGTTCATGGTAGAGAAGCTTGTGTAGCAGATACCGGTGTTAGAATTTTCCATGTTGATTCTAGAATTTTTAAATGTCGAGTTGTTAGTTCAGCTCTTGGCACAACTTTATATTGGGATTATAACAATCTTGAATGGGATGGCGAGCAATTAGCTGATAACGAAGCTATCATTATGGCTATATCTAATGAACGTAATGAAAGTCAAAGCTTCCAACTTGATGAAAGTTATAACTATTTTGAAAGATGTCGTTTACTTGAAGCTAATGGAACAAATACATTTGACTTAAGCGGTTTAACTAATCAATATGCTTCAAGAGAAACTTTATGGAATGTTGACTCTAAGGACTTTGATATTTTAACTTTTGGATATCAATTCTTTAATGGAAGTTATACTTATAACGATGGAAGTCAATTACCATTTAAGATTAGTGTTGAAACATTACAAGGAGTACAAAATAATGGCTAAAAGAAAAATTTTACCTTTATTAGCTTTTTCTTGTGTAGCAACTTTTGCGCTTGCTTCATGTGAAGAAGGTACTAATATAGATTCTATTTATACACAACAAGCTCATATTAGCATTACTACCAGTGCAGGTGGAGAAAATAAAGTTTATACACCTAGCGAAGTAACAATGACTATGGATATGGCTGCTTTTGAAAAAGATGCTTATTACAATACTCAAGTTATGCCATCAACTGGTGATGTCAATGTTCTTGTTGTTCCTGTTTTAGTTCCAGATTATGAAAAAATTGATATTGATAACAATGGAACTGATGATAAAGAAAAAGTAAAAACTGATCTTGAAACTCTTTTCTTTGGAGATCCAGCAAAAGATGAAAGATTAAAATTTGGTAGCGTTGCTTCTTTTTATGAAGAATCTAGCTATGGTAAACTTCACCTTACTGGAACAGTTACAGATTGGTTTAATGTTGAAGAAGAATTAGGCTATACAGCCGCAACTCAAGTTACAAGTGATGTAACAACTGAAATCATGCTTAAAGCAGTTGAAAACTATCGTTCAACTCAAAACGATGATTTAAAATCTTTTGATAGCGATAGTGATGGCTTTATTGATGCTGTATGGTTAGTTTATAGCGCTCCAGATTATACAAATGGTGGACCAAACTTAGATGATATGAATTTCTGGGCCTATACTTCTTGGGCTAACCAAGATAGTGATGGTGATGTTGATTCTCCAGTAGCTAATGTTTATGGTTGGGCAAGCTATGATTTTATGTATGAAGGATATCAAACAACTTCACTTGATTCTCATACCTTTATTCATGAAACTGGTCACTTTTTAGGTTTACAAGATTATTATTCAACAGATGGAAATCCTACATATTCTCCACTTGGAAAAGTCGATATGATGGATAATAACATCATTGATCATAATTCATATACAAAAATGTTACTTGGTTGGACCAAGCCTTATTTAGTTTATGGAAACGCTGAAATCGATTTACATTCTATGCAAAATGAAAATGCTTGTATTGTTCTTCAAGGTGATGATGCTCCAGTAACTAATGAATTTAACCCATTTAGTGAATATATTCTTATCGAACTTTACACTAACGAAGGATTAAATGAAATTGATAGTTATAATCAATATGAAAGTGTTTTAGCTCCACAAGGAAGTGGTGTTAGAATTTATCACATTGATAAAAGACTTTTTACAATTTCAGTTAATGATAGAGAAAATACTCAATCAATCCAACTTTATGATGGTAGTGATTTGCAAGATGGACTTGCAGTTCCAATTACTAACTCACGTGATGCTGATGTTTATAACTCCATCTTTGGATTGAGTTTAGATTTTAATATATTTGATGAAATTAGACTTATTGAAGAAAACGGTAGAGATACTTTCTCAAATGGTGGATATCAAAGATTAAGAAGTTATTTTAGAGATGGCGATTCTTTCTCAATGTCTACACATTCAACATTTTTCCATGATAATGCTTTAAATGATGGAAGTAGTTTCTCTTATACTGTAGGAGTTAGCTTATGAAGAAGAGAAATTTATTAATTTTATCTTGCTTCCTTTTAACTACTTTAGTCTCTTGCGATGGAACAGAAGGCGACTTACCTGTTGTTACTGACCCAGATTCTCCTAGCTATGATGGTGGATTAGAAGGAAATGAAGCTAACGATGATTTTGACAACAAAAACGACAAAAATATTGAGGTTTTGCTGGAAAAAGCTTCAAAATACGAGAAATATACCTATGAAGTAAATGTTAATGTTAGTGAAACTAGCGAACATTTTACTCAATATTTCACACCAAATGCCTGGTATACCGAAGGTGGCAGTGATGCCGATTTTGGTTATGCTCAAACTAAAGATAAACATTATTTATTTAAGTATTATTTAAGTGATGATGAAAAAATTGTTTATCCTTCAGTTTATGAATATGGTGGATATTACAATAACGAAATTGTTACTGAATTATATTCAACTTTAACAGTTGCAAATATTGGTTTGCTTTCAACGACTCTTGAAAGTTTAAAAGATGATGGCTATCAAGCAATGGGCGGAAATCGTTACATTATTTTAGATAGTTCAACAATGTCTGTTTTCCAATATATGTCAACCTATGGTGCTTCAATTACCAACTTTATTAATGCTTTCTATGTTCAAATTATTGATTTAGAAGGTTGTGTTTTTGAAACAACTTTAGATCTTGGAAGTTATGGAACAATTACAGGTCGTTTCACACCTCAAGAAACAACTAAAATTGATTTTGTTAATGATGAAGTTTTAAATAACGGATTAGAAGGTGTGCTTGAACAAGAAGAAATTACTGATTTTTCAACCCTAGTTAATCAAAATAATTTTACCTTAGAAGGAATTACTCTTACTGAACCAAGTGGCGCAGTAAGCAGCACATCAACAACCATTTATTGTACAAATGATTACTTCTTATATGATTTTAAAGAAGATACAAAGTATAAAGATTTTGGTTTTGCTTTTATTAAAGCTAATACTGAAGTACCAGTTTATAGTTATGATGAAGAAGGTAATTTAAGTTCAACTCCAACGATGGTTTCTCATACCTATGATGGATGTTATGAATTTGAAAGAGGAAGTGATGGTTCAATTTACTTTGTAAGCTTTATTGGACCAGTCGAAAATGAAAACACCAAATATGTTTACGTCGATGAACTTCCTGCAACTGGCGAAGCTGGATATTTATACATTTATGAAGATCCAAAAACGGGTGTAACAAACGTTTATGAATGGGCAGAAGTTGATGGTAAATATAAGTGGAATTTATATTCAGAGTGGTATGACACTGTTGGTGATTTTTATGTTTATAATTATGGAGCAACTTTCTATTTAAGTAGTACCGCATTTACTGCTTTAGCTCCTTCACTTTTTGAAAAATCTAATCCAGGAGATGCTAATAGCCATGCTTACTTTACTGCTAATATGGATATTGCTTCCGCTTTAGCTAATGGTTTATTTGGCTGGGGTTTCCAAGGAACAACCACTTGGATGGATTACATTACAAATGCATATTTAACTATTAATTATGACTCAAGTGAAACTATTGAATCAGTTGATCTTGGACTTGGCGTTATGGCTTCAGTTGGAGGCAGTTTAATGGGAGAACAAAAGATTTCCTATAATTTCTCTGACTTTGGTTCAACTAGCGTAGCTGCTGTAGAAGAAGTCTTAAACGGACTTTATGGAGATTAATATGAAGAAAAAAATCCTGCTTTTGTTGAGTTTTTCTTTCCTTTTAACAGGAATTACGTCTTGTAATCCTGGACAAGAAGATATCGATGATGATCCAAAAGACACTCTTCCAGTTCTTCCTGAAGCAGAAGGTGCACTTCAAGAATTCTTTGATTCATTAAGACACAATAACTTTACAATTTCTTATGTTGATTCTTACGCTGCTCAAGGAGTAGAAAGAGCACAAATGAGTTATTACACTGACTATTCTCTTCAAAGTGAAGGGGATTTAGGTTTTAATGGCTATGCTCAAAACGATGAATGTGTTTTCTCTTATAACCTTGAAAATGGTGAAGTAATCAGCGGTCTTCCAGTTGTTGATTATAATTCTGGTATTATGGTTAGCGATATTTATGATTACCGTGATGGTATGCAAAATTTTGACTATACCTTTTTACCAAAAAATTATACTCCAGGAGAAACATTTACTTATAAATTTGGTCAAAATACTTTAAATGATGAATTATTAATTTCAGTCTTTTTAAGAATGACTTATAACCCTAATGCTCTTCCTAAATCATTAACAATGAGTCTTGTTAATAACACTTTACGTATGGATTGCGTAAGTAATTATTATGAAATTCAAGATGCTTATGATAGATCATCAGTTACTGTTTATAATGTTGGAAAAACAGAAAATAAAGAGATTAAAAAGTATTTAGAAGATGGCAAAACTTCTAAGACACCTTTAGATCGTAGATTCTATGAACTTATTGCCCCTTATTTAGAAAGCAATAATTATTTAACAACTCTTGATGCTACTGGTTTAAGAAATGATAATGGCGGATATGAAACATTTAAAGAAAATCAATATTTCTTAGAGGATGCTGTTATTTATGAAGCAAAAGATGGTAGTGGAGAAGTTAGTGGAGATTTACAAATTCCTGGAGCTGTTGTTAATTTTTCTTTAGACAGTATTGATGATAAGGAACTTGAAATCACTCAAACACCAAGTAATCAAGGCGAAGGTCCATATACATATTTATATGGAGAGTATATTTCTTACATTTTATCTTCAATGAGTTTTTCAAACTTCATTGGTTATATTGATGAAGAAAATAAAGATTCATATTATATAACTGATAGCCAAGCTCAAAGTATTTTAGCTTATATTTGTAAATATGAGCTTGATACAACAGAAAGAGCATTAAGAAGCTTAAGACTTCAAGTTGATGATTGGGATAAACATGAATTTACTTTATATTTTGATGTTTATAATCCAACAACATCATTAAGTAGAGGAATTTATAAAGCTTCATTTAGTGAGATTAATAATGTTAAATCAGAAGCAGTAGAACGTTATTTAAATATTGGTGAAGATCCACAAAATCAAGATATCAAAACTCTTGAAACGGTTTTAAATAAGTTTAAAGGACATAAATACTCAATGGATGTTTTAACTGATGCAGGTCTAGCAAAAGTTTATTACACTCCAGATTATTACTTTATTCAAACTTATGGCGTCCCTTCCTCAAATGAAGGCTTCATTAAACAAGGTGATTCAATTCATGAATTTACTATTTCATATAACACCAATAATCAAATTACAGGTATCAATATTGATGATAGCAGAGATTATGCTAAGCTTGGCATGACTCTTCCAGGATGTGGTAGATATAATGGCGATGCCAATACCGATTTATTCTATTTCTCAGCATTTGATGATGTTATTTATGATTTTAGTGAAGGAAATTATACTCAAGATTCTATCATGGGTTATCACTATTGGAAAAACAATGGTTCAGTTTCTAATGGTACACTTTTCTCACAAGCTGTTTTAAGATATTTCTATCCAAATGATACTAGTGGCGCTTTACCTCAAGGTGCTGGATTTATGGTTTCAGATGGAGAAGATCCATACGATACGAGAGTAAGTTTATTCCTTGCCTACTCTTCAGCAGATGGCTTAAATTATGGTGGCCAATATACAACATTCTATAATATTGGTGGCCCTGGGTTTGAGTATCTTGACAATTATATTGAACAAAATAATTAATTTTTGCGAGGTTTTTTATGAAAAAAAAGTTTTTAGCATTAACTTTGCTATCTGGAGCAATGCTTATTGGAACTTGTTTAACTGGGTGTGGAGAAGAAACACCTAACCCTGACCCAGTTGTTGACAAAGTGACAGGTGTAGCAATTGCTGGTCCTTTAATTGTTAAATTAGGTCAAACTGTTACACTTACTGCTGATTGTTTAGGTAGCAAAGATGATAGAGTTACTTGGGAAAGTTTAAACCCAAGTGTTGCTACAATCGATTCAAATGGCGTTGTAACTGGTGTTAGTGTTGGTACAGCCACAATTAAAGCTACATCGGTTAAAGATCCTAGTTTTTCTAGTGAATGGGAAATTAAAGTAACTGGTGAAACTTCTAATTCTATTAAGCTTATCATTGAAGAAAGTGATGATATTAGAGTTGATGAAAATGGCGTTTATCAAATTCCAGGTGGAAAGACTTTTAGAGTGAATTATAAACTTGGAAATTCTAATGCCACTAAACCAGATTCTATAGCTTATACTTTCTCTTATTCTGATGGTTCTCAAGCTACTGGTCAAGATTGTGTCATTGAGCATCAAGAGGATGGTTCAGCTTTAGTTACTTTCAATAAAGTATTTACTGGTTGAGTTATTTCAGTTTCTGCTAGTTATAGTGCTAGTGTTGAAGGTTCTATAAGAGATGCAGCCAGGGTTGCTTCTTATGATAAAAACGCTGATAACGTTGCTAGACTCGACAAAATTCTTGATGGTATTCAAGAACAAGAATTAAATTCATTAGTTAGTGCAACTCATACATATAAAACTGAAAACTTAACTCAAGTTTCTAAATTTAATTCTTTTGAAGATTCTACATATACTTCAATTACCGAAACAAATAGTGATAATGAAACAACTGTCACAAATGCTTATTCTGTAATTGATAAAGACGAGAATGCTTTCTATTTCTTCTCATATGATGAAGAAAAGAGAATTGATCAAATGTTTGCTAACCAAACATTTATTGTTGAGGCCGCTTACCAATATGAGGAATACGCTAAACTTCCTAACTTTATAATTAATGATCTTCCTGTTTATGGCTTTAGTTCAATATTAAATAGTATTGCTAATGAAGCAAGCTATAGAGGCGATAGTGCTTTTGGTGATTTTGTTGCTAGAGGAAATGCTACTTATGCCTTTACTGAAACTAGCGCTAAAGTCGTAACTCAATATGAAGATAATTTTGGCTATTTTGTTGGAATAAACTTTGAAATTGACTTTAATTCTAATTACCAATTAACAAGTTTTAACTATACATATTCTTTAGGTAGTAGCGCTGACACATTAGAAGTTGTCTTTGAAGAAAGTGGTTCTGATTTTGTTTATGGAACAAAAGGAGCTGACACTCTTAATGAAATCGACATTAATGATTACTACATTACTGATTTTGATCTTGAATATGTTGATAACTACGAAGAAATTGCTGGAAGCAGTGATGGAGAAAGATACGATATTTCTGGTTCTGAAACAGGTGAAGATGGAGTTACAACTTATACTTTAACTTACGATCACTCTTTACCACTTCGTATTGCCAATATTACTCCAACAACTGGTTCAACATTAATTGATATTGCTAGTGTTAATGTTACAAATCCTAAAACAGGAAGCAGAGATATTGTAATTTATGAAGATGGTATTGCAGTAATTAATGCTCCTCGAGATAGTCAAGGTACTTATGTTGAAACAACTGATACAGTAATCTTTACAACAAGAGGTGGTGCAAGTAAAACCGCTAAAATTGTTTGGACTGCTCCAGAAGTTGGTGGAATTGTCTTTGATTGTCCAAATGATACTGAAACTAACACAACTCATGTCTTTGACGATGTTAGACTTTATCAAGAAACCGAATATTTCTGGTTAAATACTGAAAGTGATGATACAAGTTATGAGTTTGATATGCGAATCACAAGTGGTGATGCAGACGGACTTAGCCTTGTTCCACATGATGGCGATACAGATAAAGAAGTACCAGAAGGCGCTTATACTATTGAAGCTTTAAAGGCTGGAACATATACTTTCTATTTCTATATTGTTGGTCATGAAAATGAATTTAAAACAGAAACATTTACTCTTGAAGTTTTAGAACCAATTAGTGTTGATGAATATAAAGCAAATCTTATTGGAAAAACTTATGAATATAGCACTGGAACAATGGAATATTCACTTAAGTTTGAAAATGAAACAACTATGGTATTAACTATGCCAACTGCTAGTGGTGATCGTGAAGAAGGCGATACACCAAGTGAAAGTGGTGAAGTTTCAGTTAATATTAAATATCAAATTAGCGCTGGTAGAGTCACTGTTTTAAGTGATGCAGCCGGTGGCGTTAATCAAATCTTTAATAGTAATGATTCATATTATGAATCAGTTTATGCTGGAGATATTGATATTAGTGATGATTATAGAAATGTAACACTTCAATTACGTTTAAGAAGTGATGCAATTAACGATCCTTACAATTATAATTACAATAGTGTTACATTTACTCTTCCTGCTGATACATCAGATCTTGCCGGAAATAGTTATAGCGCTGAAACTTACGTTACTGGTGTTGGTTCAATGTCGACATTAAAACTAACATTTGGCGATACTACAGGAACTTTTGAATTAAGAAATAATACAACAAGCAGTTTAGTTTGCTCGTATAGTTTCGAGTACTCAGTTGATGCTGCAACTGGTGCGGTAGTATTAAGTAACGTTACACTTGTTGAAAGCACTATTGAAGATATTGAATTTGTCTCAGCTTCAATGTCTAATAATATTTTGAGTGTGGTGCTTAAAGTTCCTACAAATTTTGGGTATTCTTTAGAACATAGATTTGATTTAGACTTAAGAAACCCACTTTAATCTATTTACTAAATTTATGAAAACTGCAGGAAATCCTGCAGTTTTTTAAATTGGCTTAAGATTTGCAAGGTTTTTATTAGAAATTTACATGTTTTTGCGCAACTCAACATTTTATTACTCCTCGCTTTGCTACGCATTAAAGCAAAAATTACTTCTCGTTTTATTACGTATTTTAACAAAAATTACTTCTCGCTTTGGTACAACTCGTTATAAAAAATTATTTGAGAGTGACAAATATCTTTTAAACTTATATCCATACAAGTTAAGGCTTTAACGCTATTTGATCGAACAATGTCTTAATTAGGATAATAGCGATAGTTGCTTTCTTGAAAAATTAAAGCAGGTTTATCTAGGCAATCCTATCATAATGTCTTAAAGTTTCCGCAGTTATCTTTTTTCCATAGCAAGCGAGTAATTACTTTTTCGTATTATTATTAGAATTATTTATCGATACAAATTTATTAAAATTGCTACATATTCCTCTAAAAAGCCTGCAAAAATTATATTTTTTCTTAAAAATTGGTTTTTTATTGCTGTAATTTCATATATACAATTCTTTTATAATAAAAACATTGCAAAAATTAAATATTTTTATTGTTTTTATAATATTGACTTGCTATAATGCATTCACTTAGATGGGCGGAGTTTTTCTATAGGCGATTAAGTAGAGGACTTAATACTATAAAAGATTTATTACAAACTGAGTTCATAATTTTAAAACTTAAGTTGGTAGATCGTATTTCTATTAGAAAAACAACATCTAGTAACTCGTTTATCAAAATCACTACATTGCAAAAAGTATTTCTTTGTCGCACTAAAAGCTTATTGTTGTACCACTAAGAACTGGCTTTATTCGATTTAATACGATAATATCGGCATTAAATATAAAGATATTAAGATAGTATTAAGAAATACTAATATATATTAATATATTCTAAATTTGATATTTAATATATCAATGCATTGACTAGTGATAACTAGTTTTTTTCATTGATAAGGAGGATTCTTATGAAAAAAAGCTTAAAAGCTTTAGCTGTCTTATCGCTCTTTGGTTTAGGATTAGGCAGTGTTACAGCTTGTGGTGGGAGTTCAAAATCAATTACTATTTCTGTTAATGGAACTGCCGTTGGAGCAGAAGGCGTTCATGTTGATGAAGGTTCTACTTTTACATTAAATGCAACAGTTGACAATGGAAGCGAAAGTGATGTTGTTGTTTGGTCAACTAATTCACCAAGTGCAATTACATTTAGTTCTCATTCTGGTGCAGAAATTACTGCTACAGCAAATACACCTACAACTTCAGGTTGGGTTATTTCTGCAAGTTTAGAGGGCGATACTACTGTTTCAACAGCTATCACTGTTTATATTGATGAAGCTACAAGAACATATGAAATTAGTGTTGATACAGCAAATACAAGAACAACATTCTTCCAAGGAGATACATTTAACACACAAGGATTAGTTGTTAACGAAACTGAATTTCTTAATGGAGTTAAAGGTGATACAGTCGAGTTAGGAAGCAATGAATATACAACGAGCATTGCGGTTGGTACAGTTTTAGATACTCTTGGTTCACAAACAGTTACTGTAACATCTGTATCCGATCCTACTTTAACTGATACATATGTAATTAATGTTGTTGAAAATCCAGTTGAGAATTTTTTAACAACAATGGAATCTTTTGATTCTAACAATTATGTTGAGTATACAATTACAAGTAGAAATGGAAACTATTACTTAGAACCTTTAAACATATATACTCCTAATTTTTATCTTAATGGAAGTTTAGGTGTTTTCTGGAATAAAACTGCTACACAAATTGATCAATATTCAATTTCTTATGACAAAGCTACAGGAGCTGAAACAGTTAACTATCAAAATATCCTTTATAAAAATAAACAAGCGGATACTGATTTAGTTGGCTTTATCAAAGGCAGTTCTCCAGCTGGTGTTACTTTAGCCGATTGGGATACTGCTTATGAAAGTTACATTTCAGCTGATTCTACTACAGGTTCTATTATAGCTACAGATAAGGCTGCAGTATTCTTTAATGATTTATTTGGACTTGGCACATATGATAATCAAGGAAATTTCCTTCCATATGAAGTTTCAATTTCACAAGTCGGAGATGGTACAAACGTTTATGATGGAATGTATATGATTTCATTCTCTGATGGAACTGATATCGTCGATGTTAGAATTATTAGTATTTATGATGATGTTGCTAAAGCAGAAGTTGAAAGATTAACAGGCATTATTGAAGCTAAAGACCCAAGCAATTATCAAGATATCAGCGAAGGATACTATGAAGGTAATGTCGAGTTTGTACTTTCCGAATTAGCTGGAGCTGAATATTTTGGCTATCAAAGTTTATTGACAGGCGATTATTTCTATTCAGCTCCTAATTATGTAGAAGTTGGCTATGGAGATACAATGGCTTCATTAGGATATCCATATCTTGCCGAAGGCTATTATAATATCGAACAAACGTCTACTATTGGAGATGCTACTTATGAGCCTGGTATTTTACAGTATGGTGTTAATTCACGTGGACAATTCTCGGCATCAAGTACAACTGATGCAACTAGAACTTTTGACGAAGTAGATTTTAGATGGGGCGACATTGTCGGTTTAACTGATGCTGCATCTTACAAATATTGGACTATTGATGGAGTTACAGTCAGTCAATTTACTGATGGTACTAATATATTTGATGGTTACGTTTTCAACTATTCAATTTATGATAATACTTATGATGCAGTTGATATTCTCTTAAATTTAGATTGGGGTTTAGGAGCTGCCGAATTAACTTTTGAAAATCCAGATGGATCTAAATATGATGCAGTTTATCTAGAAGAAATTTACGGAGGAAGTACGACTGAAAGATTAACTATTTCTTTCTCTGTTATTCCAACTGAGAGTGGAAATATGCTTGGACCATGTGAACTATCGGTTTATGGAAAGATAGATGGAGAAGTTGGATTATTAGATACCTTCTCATTTATGTATTCTAGTTATTTCCCAGATGGTGAAGATGACGTTTTAAATGCTACATATGGTAGTCAGTTAGCAGATGTTATTACACCTGTTGCTGCTTAATATTTTAGTAAAATTTTGACAAAGAACCGTGATAAACGGTTCTTTGTGCGTAATAATAGATAACGAAAGGAGATAAGTGCATGAAAAAAAGAAAGACAGCTTTATTAGCGTTTTCCTTATTAACTCTTACAACCTTAGGCACAACGACTTTAGCTTCTTGTGGCGAATCGGCACCACAAGTTTCAAAAGTAATTATTCAAGGAGTTAAAAACGGAAGAGTTGGAGATACAATTCAATTAAGTGCGATAGTTATTGGCGATGAAACTAATTCTGTAACATGGTCTTCAAGCGATGTTTCAATTGCAACTGTTAATGCAGGAGGCTTAGTTACATTGCTCAAATCTGGAAGCGTTGAAATTACAGCAACAAGCACTATGGATCAAAATGTTAAATCATCCTCTGCGCATATTACTGTAATTGATGAAGGCGATGAAATGAGACTTGAAGTTGCTTCTCTTCCTACAAAAACAAAGTACAAAGTTGGCGAAACCGTTAATTATGATGGTATGTCAATTATGGCTTATGCTTATGTTGGCGGAGTAAAAGATTTAACTTCTGCAGAGATTTTGACTTTAGATGATGTTTCTCTTTCGGTTCCTGCAGGTTCTGTTTTAAATACAATAGGAACTATTGCTGTAAACGTTACAAAAGATGGATATACATCGACATCTTTTTCTTTAACTGTTGGAGATACTGTTGTTGATAAAAAACTTTATATTTCAAAATTACCTAATACGACAACATACACGTTAACTGAACAAAGTAATGGATTAATGACAGCAACTTTTTCAACAAGAGGTTTACAAGTTCAAGAATTAACTTATGTTGATGGCCAATTAGATTCAAGAAGTACTTTACCAACTTCAAGATATACTTTATCTATGCTTGATGGGGCTGCAATTACAACAGAGGGTACACATACTATAACTGTAAGTTCTGTTGATACCGGCGTTGAACCAACTTCATTTAACATTATGGTTTATACAGAAGATACTTCTGTTTATGATATCATGAAAACTTTACAAACTACTCAAAACTATACTGCTGAAGTTTTTAATAACGTTGGTACAACAACAGATAGTAATGGCTTCCATTATTTAAGAAGATATAACGAAAGATATTATGACGAAATAGAATATCAAAATCAAAGAAATGGAACTGAAGTTGTTTTTGATACAACTGAAACTAAGTCTCATATTGGTTATACAACCTATACAAGCGGTGAAGGTGAAAGTGCTGAACAAGGTATTGTTCAATATTATTATGATTTTAGAGGACAAATTGCACCTGATGTTATCGTTTCTACTGGACACGATTCATGGTGGGATAAAGCTTCATCAGTAGCAAGATTATTTACATTGTTTAATTTAAGCGATATTCCTACAAAAACATTAAATGGTCGTTTCTTGACAACTGTTATTGATGTTGTTCCAGGCGATAATGATATGGGCGATCAAACTGTCTTAAAATATCCTCTTGTTGCTAGTTTCTTAGATTATTGTGGTTGGTCAAGTTCCTTAATCACAATTATGAATCGTTTCACAATTAGTTTTAACAAGGATAATAATCTTGAAATGGTCGCTGATTTTGGAAGTTATGGTTCAACTCGACTTGTTATAAGTGATATTGGAACAACAAGAGTTGAAGAGGTTGAACTTGCTTTAGAAACACCTGCTTCCCTTGTTCCAACTATGGAAGTCAAGTCTTCAGTTGCAACTGTTGCAAAGGCATTTAAAAACAATAACTATACAAGATTTAATTATGGTGATAGTGGCGTTGAAAAAGATGCACCTCAAGCTTACTATAGCGAAAATTATTATTATGATGCAGTAGGACATGTTGGTTATGGCTTGGTTACTATTGATGGTCAAAAGATGGTTCAAAGATTTACTGGCGGATTAAACAACGAATTTACCGCAAGTGGAAGCCCAATTGCTTTAAATGATCAAAGCTTTGTCGAATATGTAAATGGTGTTGCTTCAAAAAGCTCTAATACATCACGTGGATACGTATCAAGTAGTATGAGCACAACATTTGGTGATGAAACTAATCCAGATGGTTTACTCTTTACTTTTAGTGAATATGCTGGTTTATCAACTGATACAACGGTTACTTATCAATCATTTGATGATCGCGCATTACAAGATTTAGTCAATTATATTGGAAGTGGCACAACTGAAGAGTATCGTTTCTGGTTAATGGCTACTTACAATGAGTATGTTGACGAAAAAAGTTATGAAGACGTTAATAATATTGACACTATTGAAGTCTGGGACATCAATGCTGTTAGCTTAAGTGGTTATGTTATGGCATTTGGTGATTTTGGTGAAACTAGTGTTGACTGGATTGAAAAAGGCCTTGCTTCCATCGAAGCAACTCAGGCTCTTGCTTTAAAATAGTGGAGGAATAACTTATGAAAAGAAATAAATTAGGTTTATCTACATTATTAATTGGTGCTGTTGGTTTTCTTGCTTGTATTACAAGCGGAGAGACAAGTTCGATTCCAAGTGAACTTTTAAATCAAAACAGTGAAATTTTAGTTGTTCTTCCTGGTACAGCTAAAAGTAGAAGCAATAAAGAGATTAAAGATTCTCAAAATAATTTTATCGCTCAGCTTAACACTTTAGTTGGTAGAGATAATTACACACTTACTGGAACTTTAGATGCTATTAACGTTGTAAAAATTAAAGCAAATGAAGCTTATCTTCCTTTAATTCAATCAATGAATGGCGTAGAAAGTGCTCAAATAAATCAAACTTATCGTTTTAGTGAAGTTTCAAGTGGTGCACAAACTGAAGCAGAAAAGAAAGAAGGCTATGTTACTTTTGAAACAGAACCTGCTGATGCTACAGGAACAGAAAATAACGTAAATCAATCCGCTAAAACAATGAATGTTCCAGAAGATTCAGCTGGTGGAGCTGGAAGCTTTGTAGCAATTTTAGACTCTGGTTTTTATCTTGAACATAGTTATTATAGTGTTTTTACAGATCAAAATGTCATTGATATGGCTGAGCAAAGATTCAATTATGAAGATTTAGAAGCTTTATATGATGATTTAACAGCTACACATTCAAAAACCTTAGATCACTCTTTAGTAAGTGATCCAACTTATGAAGGTGGAAAAACAAGTACTAATGATGCTACAAGAAATAGAGCTGATGGTTCTTTATATTGGAGTTTAAAAATTCCTTTCTATTATGATTATGGCGCAAGTAGTAGAAATAGTGCTAATGACTATGATGTTTTGTCAACATGGAGTAACCATGGTAACCACGTTGCTTCTATAACTGGTGCAAATGGTGCTTATGATGGTATCGCTCCAAATGCTCAACTTGCATTGATGAAAGTTTTCTATGAAAGCATTCCTAACGATACATCAAGTGCAGGTGGCGTTTATGCAATGGATGAAGATATCCTTGAAGCATTAAATGATTGTGTTCTTTTAGGTGTTGATGGACTTAATATGTCTTTAGGTAGTGATCTTGATGATTTCACTAATAAATCTACCTCAATGGATGTACTTGATAAGTTATCTACAGATGGCGTTAACTGTAACATTGCTGCCGGTAATGCTGGTAAAGACTTATTTAGCTCAATGAGCGTTTATAAAGATTGGTCCACCGACCTTGTTGATACTGGTGTTTTAGGAAGTTATTCTAACTCAACTAAAGCAAATATTATTGCAAGTAGTACAAACCCTACTCAATATTATGAAACCGGTATTAGAATTGATCATGGTAATAATGAATATTCAGTTTTTGCTTATGATGATCAAGTTGATTTTACCGAAGGTAATGAATATGGTATTACTAAAGAGACTGAACATGTTCTTGCTGATTTAATTGAAGGTTCTGAAAAAAATACAATTCAACTTGTTACAGCTGGAACCGCTGATTCAACTGGTAATTATTATGGAACTAGCGCTGATTATCAAAAAGTTACCGCTCAACTCGGAGCTGAGTATTTTAGAGGAAAGGTTGCAGTTGTCGATAGAGGTAGCAATTCTTTCGTTGATAAGGCTCAAGCTGCTGAAGATGCTGGATGTGCTGGTTTAATTGTTATCAATAATGACCCAACTGCTTATGAATTTAATTTTGGTATGAGCTGGGCAACTGGTGATGCAAGTGGTGGCTATTCAGTCCCTGATATCCCTGTTGTTTTTGTTTTATATAAAGATAGAGAAACTATCCTTGATTCTTTAGATAAAGTAGTAAGTCCTGCAGACAATACAACACTTTGTTATGCTTCAAGTGGAGATAATACAACTCTTATTTCTAAACAAGAAGATGTTAACCCTAATGCTAATCAACTTAGTGATTTTTCAAGTGAAGGTGCTACATCGACTCTTGATTTAAATCCAACTTTATCTGCTCCTGGTACATCAATTAGAGGCGCAGTATTGGGCGAAGCAAACTCTCAAGGCGAAGTTCCTGAAGATAGTCTTGATCCAAAATCCGTTGGTTATTTAAGTGGCACTTCTATGGCTACACCAAACTATACAGGTATTACTGCCTTACTTATGGGTGAAAAGCAAACTGAACACTTCAGAGAAACTGGCACTTTACTCACCAATGAAGAAAGACTTAATTATCTTAAGACTATTTCCATGAGAACTATGTCTACCGCTGATCAATATAGATTAGATGATTATGTTATGTATGATAACTTTACATCTGAAGGGGCTACAACTGATGATGATTACCATACACCTGTAACCATTTATAAAGCTGATAGCAAAAATGTAACAGTTGAATATTCTCCAAGAAAACAAGGCGCTGGTGTTGTCAATGCAGGCGATGCTATTAATTCTCCTGTTTATCTTGAAGGCTTAGTTCCTGATGCGGAAACTGGCGAATATGCTACTGATTTAGATAGTGCAAAAGGAAATAGCTTTGCTAAAGTTGAGTTAAGAAATAATAGTAAGATTGCAAAAGGTGATATTTCTCTTGGCTTTAGACTTCATAATGAAGGAAACACACCTAAAACTTATAATATTAAGTTAAAAGTTATGGCTCCTTTAATTAATAAATATCATAACCATGATAATGAGCTTGCTAATTATGTTGGAAATGATGTTACATTTGAAGGCGCTGAACTTCAAACATCTTACGATACACTTTTAGAAGATGAAATTGATCTTGGGACAGTTACCGTTGCAGCTAATTCAACATCTTCAAAAGTTGTTAACCATACAATTAAAGATACTAGTAAAGAATATCTTGCTAAATTCAAAAATGGAGCATTCCTTGAAGGTTATTTAATACTTGAAGACACAACAACCGATGGAATTAATCTTTCAATGCCTTACATGGGCTTTTATAAAGATTATGGTCAAGCTGAAGCTACTGAACCATTTGAATTTGAAAAAGAAGAAAGATATGACATGACTACTGGTAATACTGATGGTTTTGTCTATGGTTCCGATTTAATTAACTATCTTGGTGCTAATTCATATTCAAGAAGTTATATCAATATGAGCTCGATGATAGTTGGAGCAAGCTATGACGATTATCAAACTTATAATAGAAAATCTGGTGTTTTAACTAATTCAACAAGCCCTGCCAGCTTTGGTAATGAATTAACATATACTAAAGATGAAAAAGGCAATGTCACACTTTATGTTGGAAGTGATGAGACAGATGTTTTATACATTCAAGAATTTGTATATCGTTCACTTCAAAGCGAAACTATAGAAATTAAAGATGAAACAGGTGAAACTGTTGTTAGTGGAAATGTTAAAGACATCATTACTAATCAAAATGAACTTTATAAATCTCACGTAAGTAGTAGTTATATTAGTGATTATTCCTTAGCTCATAGAGGCTATGCTGAACTTCCATTATATTATGAAAATGGCGGAAGACTTCAAGATGGAAATTATACAATTAATTTCACTTACGAGTTAGTTTATGGTTCAACGCAAACTAAGCAATTTAACTTAGTAGTTGATTCAAAAGCTCCAGCTATTGTTTCTAAATCAATTATTACCGATAGTAATGGAAATAAGACACTAAGACTTAAATTTAATGAAATTTATATTCCATCTAGCACTTATGTCCATATTAATGCCGATACAGTAAGCGATTATACGCTTACTAAAGTCAGTGATGGTTATTATCTTGATATTAAGTTACCTGAAACTTTAGATGGTGAAAAACTTTATATTAATATCAGTGATGGTACTTATAACTATAGTTACTATCTTGTTAATCAAAGCGATCTTGAAACAGGATTGATGATTGAAAGTGATGTTTTAACTCCAGGTTCAACATTTAGCTATACTAAGACTGATGAAGGCGGAAATAAAAATATTTCTGATCGTTATACAATTAGTGCTAAAGATTATACTGGCGCAGATCTTAATCTTGGTGAATATACTGCAATCCTTTCTTATCCAAAGAGAATTAATTCAGCTACTAGAGTATATGGCGTTACAAGTAGTGGTAGTAAAGTTTCTATCAATTACACAAGAATTGATGATACAACAATTACATTTACAACTACTTATACAACATTCACCGTTGAAGATAATGGTAGAACTAATGATTATATTACCGATTCTGGAAATGCTTCAGTTTCATTTACTCAAGATGTAGATGGTGGAACAGTCTATGTTGATAAGGTAAGCGGCTTTGCTGGAGAAATTGCAACAATTTATGCTGTTCCAGATGCTGGATATAGAGTAAGTAGCGTTAAAGTAAATGGCGTAGAAGTTGCAAGAGACTTAAATGGTAATTATCAATTTATCTTAAGTGGTGGAACAAACGTTGTTGAAGTTACTTTCGTTGCCATCTAATTATTAATAAAAATTAATGTAAACAATAAGAAGGCCTTAGTGCCTTCTTATTGTCTCTAAAATTAACTAAAAAACCTGCAGAAATTAACTATTTTATGAAAAATAAGAGCAAAAAATACTTTGATTTTAAAAGATTTTTTTCATTATATTTAAGTAGATTTCTTATCGCTTTAATTTTTACATTAGCTCTTTTTATAACAATAGTTGTTATTAATCTTGCAGGAAATTATTTGGTCTCATCTTTAAATGCTAGCTTTATTTCTTTTGTATTAATGCTTGCTGCTTCGTTTTTTTCAATAGCAACAAGAAGTGGGATCTTTGATATTTTTGCTTATAGTGCAATAAGATTTAGTGCTCATTTAAGACCTCATAAAAAAGATGATCAAGCTTTTTATGGTGTTTATGATTATACAAAAAGTAAAGAAATTAAAAGATTAGATAGTAAATATTTTTATTTAGTTTATTTAACATTAGCCGGGATTTATTTAGTCGTAACTATTATCTTATATATAGTTTATAGAGTAAATTTTGCTAGTATTATTTAAGTCAAAATCCTATTTTATAGTGTGTTTTGCTCATAAATTATTAGTTTATTAAATTATAGGGTTGACAAAAAATAATACTAATTTATTATTCTAACGACTATGTACTTTGAAAATGAGTTGAAAGGAGCGTAATTATGAGAAAAAGAAAGGCTATTTATGCACTTAGTGCATTCTTACTCTTAGGCGGAGTTAGCGTTGTTGGTTTAACTAGCTGTGGTCCAAGTGAACCTGACGGACCAGTTACTCCACCTATTGGTAACACTCAAATTGATGGTTTTACTGTCGCTTTATCAGGCAGTAATGAAATTGTTGTTGGTGAAACCGTAAATGTTGTTGCTACATCAAGCACATCTGGTGTTGATGGTATTTTCACTTACGATGTTACTGAAGGTGCAAGTTTTGTTACTGTTAATGATAATGGAACTGTTACTGGTGTTGCTCCAGGTACAGCAACTATTACAGTTACTTGTTTAAATTTAAAAGAAGGCGTTCCTGAATCTGAAAGAACAAAAACCGCTACAGTTACAGTTACAGGAACTGCTGAATCAACAAACGGTAATGCTTATAACTATGTTGCAAGTAGTTACGAAGAGAAACTTGATATTTTAGGTAAACTTGAAAAATATGCTGTTGATAACCATTTAACTGGTATTACTTTATTTGAAAATGGTGGCTATGTCATGTATAGCGACCGTATTGAACGTCCAACTAACGAATACATTACTGGTTATGGTATGGGCATTCTTTCTGAAGGTAGAATTACTGAAGAAATGGCTGCAGAAACCAACCAAAATTGGAAAATGTATTACCATTCTTATGGTGGAACTACTAACAAGCAAAACTTTAATTATTTAGACGATACTGGTAGTGAATCTGCTGATTTATATGGCTATATTTCTTCAACTTACTATGGTCAAAAATTAAATTCAGAAAGAAATGGTTATGATTGGTACCCAGTTCTTGCAAAAGTTAACCCAGAAACTGGCAATTTCATGCCTCAAGCTTTAAATGAAAACGCAGCCACACATCTTGCTACCCAATATAAAGTTTATTTAAAAACAGTTGATGATGGATTAGTTTATAACACTCTTTCAACAAAGTCAGGAAGACAAGAAAATTTTGCTGGTAGAGGAGTAGAACTTGAAGATTATGCAACTCCATTTATGCTTCTTTTGAATGGAAAAATTGGTCTTGCAAGAAATACTGACTATACCTCTGATTCAAATAACGCAACTTTAAAAGGTGCTAGAGCATTTTCTGATTTGACAAAGTCAGCAAATGATGGCGGAGATGTTGAAACATATAAAAATACTTTTTATTCACTTGTTGGTCTTAAATTAAACGAACAAGAGAATTCAATCACTTTTACATTTAACACTCCAGTTAATCAATTCACTGCAATGACTAACCTTTCATCAACTCTTAATTCGCCAATTCCATTAGCTTTTATAGAACAATTAGCAACAGAATGTGGCGATACAAATCCTAATACAAAGTATGGAACAGCCATGAAAGATGCATATGGTACAGTCAATACTCATAATCAATCTTTTACTCCTGTAGATAATGTCTTATCTTGTGCACCATATGTTTTAGAAGCAGTTGATTCCACATACAACGTCTACAAGAGAAATACTAAGTGGGTTGAATTTAATAATAGCGTGCCTCAATATGATGATACAGTAAGAAATAGATATTCCATTGCTGGAATTAAAATTAATTACCTTCAAGGTGCTGCAAGTGATCCAAACTATGCTTTCACTCAATTTGAAAAGGCCGGAACACTTGATGCTATTTCAATTCCAAAGGCTTTTATGACTCAATACATTAATGATCCTAGAACTACAATTACAGAAGGTGATTCAACCTTTAAACTTAATTTAAATACTGCAACACAAGCAGAATGGGATGTTTTATTTGAAGATAGCAAAGCTGAAAGTGATTATGACTGTAAGCCATTAATGAGTAACGATAACTTTGTCAATGCACTAAGTTTTGCTATTGATAGAGAAACCTATGCTACAAAAAGAGGTAGCGTCCCTTCACAAAGCTACTTTGCTCCAGGATACTTATGGGAACCAGAAAAAGGTTTTTCATATGATGAAACTCCTCAACATAAAGCCGCAATTGCCGAATATTCTCCAGAAACCAATGGTTATAACCTTGATTTAGCTGTTCAATTAATGGACCAAGCAATTACTGAAGAAATTAATAAAGGTAGTTATACTGGTTATGGTGATAGTGAAACAATTGATATTTATTGGATGAATACAACCGATACCCAAGAGTATGGTGAAGAGCTTGTTGGTTACTTCAACGATGCATTTGAAAGAACAAATGCTTATTCGAGTGGATTTAGAATTAATTTTGTAAATCATAATGGTTCAACAAACTATCAAGATGTTTACGATAGAATGGGTAGAGGTCAATTCGATTTAGCTTTCGGTTCTGTTTCTGGTATGCAGCTTGATCCTCTTGGCTTCATGGAAGTTTTAAAGAGTGATAATACCTCAGGCTTTACACTTAACTGGGGTATTGATACTTCAGAAATCAACACTGAAACTGGGAATTGTGTTTATTATGATGGCAAATATTGGAGCTTTGATGGTTTATGGACTGCAGCAACTAAAGGCGCTTTAATTGATGATAATGGTAAAGTCGAAAAAGATCCTATTAAATTATCTAGACCTTCTAACCAAGTAGGCGAAGCCACCATTCAAGGTCAAACATCAACTTTTGATGCTTGGGATGTCTATCTTAACTTCACTCAACAAGTTGAAGCTACTGGCGTTTCATTTAAAGCCTTTGCAGATGCTAGTAGAAAAGAAGATGAATATGCTACTGTTACAATCACATATAGACCAAGCGGTTCAAGAACAAGTAGCACTGTTGTTTTAAATGCCAACTTAGATCAATTAATGGTTTATTCTCCTACAGCTCTTGAAGAGGATGGAACATTTAGATCAAAAACTGCTGGATTTGATCTTTACATTCCAAAAGTTTTAAATGCTAATTCAACATTTGGCCAAGTTAGTAATGTAATCGATTTAAACAGTGCATCTGAAGTTACAATTACAGTTTATGCAACTTACTATATGACTATTAATGATGTTCCTGTTTCAACAACATTAACAACAACTGCAATCAAAATTAAATAATTGGTTTTATAAAAATTTAAGATAGAAATTGACGCTTTAAAGCGTCAATTTCTTTCTATTTTTAAATTAATATTTTTGATAAAATATTAATTAGTTTTTAGAGGGATTAAAGATGGGTAAATATGTAGTTAAAAGAATTGTGTTGGCTTTAATTACAGCTTTTATCATCCTAAGCGTTACTTTTATGCTGATGCGACTTCTTCCTTTCCAACAACCTGTTGGCTTCCCAGTTGATGTTTGGCGTTATTACGAAGATCAAGTGGAACAAGGATTTGTCGTCAGTTTTAATTCGCAAGTGGACGGGTATGGCAGTCTATTATGGACAACTGAAGGTAAAGAATTAATTCAAGATGGTGGTGCTCAATATTATTACTATCAAAGACCTATTCTTGAACAATATGGGAACTGGCTTTGGAATATAATTACTGAATGGAACTGGGGTACCTCAACTTCAATTCAAGTTAATGCTAGTGCTATTTCAATTATTGGTTCTAGACTTCCTGTTTCAATGGGAATTAATATAATTTCAGTTATTATTAGTGTTCCTGCTGGAATTGCTTTAGGTATTTGGGCTGCTTTAAAGAAAAACAAACTTACAGATCATATCATTTCAACTCTTGTCATGATTTTCATTTCTGTTCCAAGTTTTATTATCATTTCTCTGCTTATCAAATTTTTAGCTTACGATTTAAATCTTTTGCCTTTCCAATGGCCAGATGCAACAAGTAGTGGATCTGCTAAAGCTTTAGGTTATGTTATACCAGTTTTAGCTTTATGTTTTGGCTCTATTTGTGGTTATTGTCGTTTTACAAGAGCTGAATTATGTGAAGTTATGAGTAGTGATTACCTTTTACTTGCACGTACTAAAGGCTTAACAAAGAGTCAATGTATTACTCGTCATGCTTTAAGAAATGCAATGGTCCCAATTGTTCCATCAATTCTTGCTGAATTTATCGGAATTCTTTCTGGTTCCATGATTTTAGAAAACCTATACAATATTCCTGGAATTGGTAGTCTTTTTGTTAATTCAATCAATTCTCGTGACTATAACGTTTTAATGGTTGATATGGCTATTTTTACACTTATTAGTTTATTAGCAAGTGTATTCTTAGATATATCATATGGATTTATTGATCCTCGTATCAGAATGGGAGCGAAGAACAATGGATAACGAAAGAAAAGAATTTGTCTACAGTGATAGTAGTGATGTTGAACATAAAATTCATTTAAGTTCAAACTCCTTCAAATTTGCTCAAAAAGATAAGAGCATTCATGACACAAAATTTAAAACAAAACCTACAACATTTTTAAAGGATGCTTTTAAAAGATTTTGTAAAAACAAATCATCAGTTGCTGGTGCAATTATTTTAGGTATTTTGCTTTTAGGAAGCATTATTATTCCTATCGCTGATCCTTATGATATTGAAAGACAACATCCTAATGAAACTTTCCTTGAGCCAAAATTATTTCCTGCTGGAACTGGATTCTGGGATGGTACTAAAAGAATGACTGATGTTCCAGTTGATCCAGAAACTTTAACTGCTGGTGAAGATGGAAATATGTATGGCTACCCATACTCTACCCAATACCCTCAAAATAGTGTTTTGAGTCTTTCTCCTGCTAGACAAGGTTATGTAAATACAATTACAACTTCAGCAACTGGCGGATTTATTAATGTAATTAATCTTAATCAACTTGTTGCAGAAGAAGATGATGAGACTGTTTTAGATAGCAAAACCGCTTATTATCAATCAAGCGCAATAACGATCGATAATATTAGTGAGGCTTTACCACATCGCTTTGAAATTACTTTACTTGATGACGTCGTTGAAAATTATCCAGTTGGTGATTATGGTATTTTTGTAAGTTATGATGCAGTTGAAATTGAAAGTGGTGAAACTGTTAGTTATGAACTCACTTTAAAAGACTATAACGAAACACCAACCTATGTTGAAAACACCGAAACTGATGCAGTTGGTAATGAAGTTCATACTAATACATTAGTTATCGAAAATTGTTTAGCTGGAATTAGCGAAAATACCGAAATTGATTTAACTCAACAAATTTCGGCTCGTTTTGTAATTAGAATTAGACCAAACGTTAATAGTACAAGTTCAATTTTCATTAAAAGTGTTCAGTTATTTGAAGGTGGACTTGCTAATCCTACAGTAAGTTGGACCGATGCGAATGCTAATGGTTTACGTGGGTCTAGTGATGCAGGTTATTGGTCTTCAGATGGTACGGTAAACCTTTATCATGGTATTGCATGGGTTTGCGATTTTACTTTTGATACCTATGCTGTACCTTATGGAAACCGTACACAATCAATTGCTCAAGCTCAACTTGTCGAATATATTAATAACGGTTGGTTAAGTGCTGACTTGTTACCATTTAACGAAGAAACTGGAACTTACGATAATTCAATTTTACGTGATTGGTATCGTCTTTCTCTAGCTTCTCCAAATGATGCTTCAGCTATTCTTCAACCTGAACTTGAAAAATATTTCACTAATTTATCTCAAGATTATCTCCCAATTATTAGTATTACAAGCATAAGAAGTACAACTTCAAGTGGTATTACTGTTTATACATTAAACTGTGTTGTTAGCGGTTATAAAGTTCTTGGTTATACATCTCAGCCAATTTTCCTTCTTGGAACTGATAACTATGGTTATGACATGCTTAAACGTGTCTTTACCGGCTTATTAACTTCTCTTGGCTTAGGTATTCTTATTTTCGCCATTTGTTTCTCATTTGGATTAGTTTATGGTGCAATTTGTGGATATTTTGGTGGAAATATCGATATTGCCCTTCAAAGATTCTGCGATCTTTTAAGTGGTGTCCCATGGATTGTTATTATGACAATCTGTATCTTAAATTTAGGTAGTAACTTTGGAACATTCATTCTTGCTATGTGTATGACAGGATGGATTGGTACTGCTAGTTTAACCAGAACTCAATTCTATCGTTTTAGAGATAGAGAATATACTCTTGCTAGTAGAACACTTGGTGCAAGTAACTTTAGATTAATCTTTAAACATATTTTACCTAATGCTATGGGTACAATTATTACAAGTGCAGTCTTAATGATTCCAAGTGTTATTTTTACTGAAGCAACAATTTCTTATTTAGGTCTTGGTTTCCAAGATATGCAATCTTTGGGTGTTATTCTTTCTGATAACCAAACCTATCTTAATACGTACGCTTACTTAATCCTTTTCCCAAGTGTAATTATGGCTTTAATTATGATTAGCTTTAACTTATTTGGTAACGGTTTAAGAGATGCATTCAATCCATCGCTAAAGGGGAGTGATTAAAAATGGAACAAAATAAGTTAAATTCAATAGACTATAAAAATACTCCTAAAGTTCTTGAAGTTAAAAACTTAAGAGTTAACTTCAAAAGCGATTCAGGGATGGTTTATGCAGTTAGAGGCGTTTCTTTTGACCTTTATAAAGGCGAAACACTTTGTATTGTTGGTGAATCTGGTAGTGGTAAATCAGTTACATCAAAGACTATCATGGGAATTTTAGCTAACAATGCTGTTGTTGAAAGTGGTCAAATTCTTTATGAAGGTGAAGATTTAATCCGTGTTAGTGAAGAAGAATTTCATCGTATTAGAGGGCATAAAATTGGAATGATTTTCCAAGATCCTCTTTCTTCACTTAACCCTATTTGTAGAGTTGGTAAGCAAATTACTGAAGCAACTCTTATTAATAAAAATATTTTAAAAAGACATTATAACGAATTAATTTCTAAAGAACTTGTTAACTTAAGAAACTCAAAAGCTAACGCAGATTATGAAATTAATCGACTTGAGAATGAACTTAATAAAATTAATGGTTATATTAAATTCCTTAATACACCATTAAAAAATCAAGATGATGAAGAACAAGTTAAAAAACATCAAGATACTATTGAAGAAATATCTGAATTTTGTTCGCTTTTTGTGCGTGATGACAAGAAACTTCTTGAAGAAACAACTCATGAACTTGATGCTTTAAAAAATACCAGAGACTTCGATTCTCGTTATCTTGAAGAAGAAATTAATTCTAAAAAGATTGAACTTATTAATGAAAAACTTGAACTTCTTAAAACTGATTCAACAAGTTATGAAGGTAAAGAAAATCTTGATAGTTTAACAATTAGAAAAGAATTTTTAGAAAAGTTAAAAGAATATACTTTAAATGAATATAAAACACTTAAACCTTTATTAAAAACTGCTCTTACTAATAAGAAAAAAGATGCAAGTGTTTTAAATAAAGAATATGCTTTAAAACTTAAAGCTGAACGTGATGAAAAACTTGCTAAACTTGAAGAAGAATTGGCAGTAGCAAAACAAGAATTTGATAATGCTTTTGCTAATGCTAGCGAAGAAGCTAAAAATAATCTTGCTTTGATGACTGCAAAAGAAGAAAAAACTAAAAAATCAATTCTTTCCTTCTTTAAAAAGCAAAAGCAAGAAGAAATCAACATTTCTAAACTCGGTAAACAAGAAGAGAAAATCACTACAACTGGTGATGATGAACTTGATAAAGCTCACTTTAAAGTAAAAGATGTTGAAGAACAAATTAAAAAAGTTAAAGAAGATTATATCAACTCTACCAAAGTAACTAAAAAAGAAGCTAAGAAAATGGCTCTTGAGGTTATGAGAGAAGTTGGCATTCCTCTTCCAGAAAAGCGTTTCAAACAATATCCATTTGAATTTTCAGGTGGTATGAGACAAAGAATTGTTATTGCAATTGCTTTGACTGCTAACCCAGATATTTTAATTTGTGATGAGCCAACAACCGCACTTGATGTTACAATTCAAGCTCAAATTCTTGAACTTATTAATACTTTAAAAAGAGAAAGAGGTCTTTCCTGTATCTTTATTACTCACGATTTAGGTGTTGTTGCTAATATGGCTGATAGAGTAGCTGTCATGTATGCTGGTAAAATCGTTGAATATGGAACTGCTTATGAGATTTTCTATAATCCTAAACATCCATATACTTGGGCTTTACTTTCTTCAATTCCTGATATTGATTCTAAAGAAAAACTTGAAGCAATTCCTGGAACACCTCCAGATATGCGTTTCCCACCAAAAGGCGATGCATTTGCTTTAAGAAGTAAATATGCTCTTGAAATCGATTTTAGACATGAACCACCATTTTATAAGGTTAGTGATACACATTATGCTGCAACCTGGTTATTGCATCCAGATGCACCTCAAGTTGAGATGCCTCGAATTGTTAAGACACGTATTGCTAATTCAATTAAACAATACGAAGAAAGTAAATCAGCTAATCAAGAACAATTAAAAGAAGTACCAAAAGAAAGCTTTGATCTTCTTGAAAGCGTCATGCAAGAAAATGAAGCTTCAAAGAGTGCTAGACAAGCCTTGCTTTCTTCAAATATTGAAGCTTATCGTATTGCTGAAGAGGGAAAGAGTGTTATTTCAAAAGAAGATCATTCTCTTGAACTTAATGGTCTAAACCCAACTAAGGATGAATTAAGTGGGATCGACGAAGAAAATAAAGAAGAGGCTATTAAAGATATTCGTAGTAAATGTAAATATAAAGATGAATATGTTCAAAATAACATTATTTTAAGCGTCAATCATTTAAAACAATATTTCTTCTTTGGAAAAGGACCTAATCGTTATAAGTTAAAAGCTGTCCATGATGTTTCTTTCCAAATTAAGGAAGGAGAATGCTTTGGTATAGTTGGTGAATCAGGATGTGGTAAAACAACAACTGGTCGTTCAATTATTAGACTTTATCATATTACTAGCGGCTCAATTTATTATAAAGGGGTCAGAATTGGTGCTGGTAGTAGATGGAATGTTAAAGAAATTAAATATACCAATTTAAGGTATAACGCTAAGGTTAAAGAACTTAAAGAACTACTTAAAGATGGCAAAATTAGCCAAGATGAATATAATTCCGAGTTTAATAAGGCTAAAGAATATCGTGATAATGTCGTTCGTGTCCAAAAAGAAAAGATCAAGCAAATCAAACATGATGACAAGCATGTGTCTAGAAAATTAATGAGTGAAATTCAAATGATTTTCCAAGATCCTATTGATTCTCTTGATCCAAGAATGACAGTTGAAGATATCATTCAAGAAGGTTTAAGAATTCAAGGCTTTACAAATAAAGCTGAAAATCACGAAAAAGTCGTTAATGTTTTAGAAAAAGTTGGCTTGATTGCTGATTATTGTAACAGATACCCACATGAATTCTCTGGTGGTCAAAGACAAAGAATTGGTATTGCTCGTGCCTTAATCATGAATCCAAAATTACTTATTTGTGATGAACCTATTTCAGCACTTGACGTTTCAATCCGTGCACAAATCATTAACTTACTTAACGAACTTAAAGAAGAAATGGGCTTAACAATTATGTTTATCGCTCATGATTTATCAGTCGTTAAATATTTCTGTGATCGAATTGCGGTTATGTATTTTGGTGAAATTGTTGAACTTGCAACAAGTGATGAACTCTTTAAACATCCATTGCATCCTTATACAAAATCACTTTTAAGTGCTATTCCTAAACCTAACCCATTAACTGAAAAAGAAAGAGCTAGAATTGTTTATAATCCACGTGAAGTTCACGATTATAGCGTTGATAAACCAAGTTTTATTGAAATTAGACCAGGGCACTTTGTACTTGCAAATAAAGCGGAAATTGAAAAGTATAATGATGAAATGGAAAAGATTGATGCAATGCTTGCTAAAGGTGAAGAAGTTTCAACAAGCGATATTTTGAAAGAAGAAGAACAAGTTCAAGAAAAAATCGCTGATGAAAAACTTTCTGAAAATAACGATCAAGCTTTAATGAATGAACCTCAAAAGGATGCTACTCCTTCTAATGAAAGCGAAGAAGAAAGAGTAGAAGTTACTCATGAGCCTGCTCAAAATGAAGTTAAAGAAGTAAAAACTGATGAAACTGAAACAGAAAAAAGCAGCGCAACAAATGAAGTAACGCAATCTGACAAAAAAGAACCTTCTGAAATTCTTTTAAAGCAAAGAAGAGGAGAAATTAAGAAGGTTTACCATGTTAAGAAAGTTGATGGAAAATGGGAAATCATTCTTAAAGATGGGCTTAAAGTTATAAAAACCTTTGATACTAAAAAAGAAGCTGTTGAATATGCTAATAATCTAGCAAAATCTCAAGGTGGAACAGTCTTAGTTCACGCTTCTAAAGGTAAAAATAAAGGGAAATTCATGAAATAAAGTTTCATAAATATTAACTTTAAATTATTAAATGCCTAGTCTGCTTTGATGCGCTAGGCATTTTATTTGCAATAATTTTTGTAATTTTTAGCAAAAAAGACTTGCGCAATTTTTTCTACTTGTGATAATAAAGCAAGCGGTTAAAACAATGCGGGAAAATTTTGTATTTTATTTAGAGAAACTTTTTAACAAATATTACAAGAAAATTGTATATTTTTTAGTCTTGGCTGTTTTATCGGTTGTATTTTATATTATCCTTTATTTTTTTAGAGATGATTCTTATATTGGGCAAGTGGATAATTCTTTTATTGTTGCTTTCACTTATTTAGGGATAGGTTGCTTATCAGCTGTAAATAACTTAGGTGTCTTCGACTTGATAGGTTATGGATTTAAAAACTCTTTCTCTTATATAGTGCATAACCAAAGAAAATATACGGATGCATACGAATATAAAACAATGCTTGCTTCAAAAAGAAAAGAAGAGCGTTTTAATCGGGTTCTTTATTCGATCATTTTCTTAATTTATATCATTGTGTTTATTTGCTTCTATGTGAATTTTAGAAGCGGAAATGCTCAATAATTGGGCATAATTAAGATCATCATATTAAGATAATATTAAGATAATTTTAACTTTTATTTTATATTTAAAAGTCAAAAACATATAATATTGCATGCAATTCGTAACGAATGCATACTCATAATAAAAGGAGGAAAAAATATGCGTAAAAAATTTATGTTAAGTGTTAGTGCACTTGCTTTATTATCAATGGGTTTAACTGTTTTGGCTTCCTGTGGCGGTGAAAAGGAGCAGAATGACGTTACAACTGGTGGTCTTTTAGCGCCACATTTTGATTTATATGTCGATGCTCAAGCTGATGCAGGCGCTGAACTTGATAGAACTCGTCTTTCTTCTGGGGGCGAAGCTTTAGTTACAACTGGACAAAAGGATGTTACAGTTCATGCTTTTGAAGCTCCAGCAGGTTCAACAGTAACTTTTACAGTTACTAATAGTGATGGTAGTGAAGCAGAAGGATTTAGTATCGATGCTGATGGAAAAATGACAGTTCCACAAGTTAGTAAAAGAGAAGATTTCACTCTCACTGCAACTGCCACTAAAGACGATAAAGCTATTAAGAAATCTTTAGCTTTAACTGTTATTCCAGATTCATTACTTGCTCAAGATGAAACTTTAGATTGGACTAGTAAATCAAATGATGAACTTGAAACTATTTCAGGTAAATTAGAAGAATACTTACTTGAACATGGTGGACTTGGAATGCCTACTTATAAAGGCAGTGGTTATAACAAGGTCTCCTCTAGATTAAGATCCGAACTTACCGAAGATAAAAAGGTAACTAATGATGCTTATGTTACTGGTTTTGGACTTGGAACTTTTGAATACCTTTGGGTAGCAGAAGATTCACCAACCGAAACTAACTCAAGTTGGAAAAGATATTACCATACTGAAAATGGTTTACTATATGATAATGTTAATCCTTATTTAGCAACTGGTAACGTCACAACCGAATACTATCGTTACATCAATGCGCAATACTATGCACTTTTATTAAATAATAAAAAGAGCACAGAATTTGTCCCTTCCTTAGCTCGTGAATTACCACATCCAATCGATGCTGAAGGTAAAGAATTAGATGTTCACGCTCCAGGTTCATTTAACAAATATAAGGTTTATTTAAATACCGATAAAGCTGGTACACCTGTTACCTATAATTATAATGGTAAGGCTGGAACTGTTGCTTCTAAATATGGTGGCACAAAAGCTACTTTAGAGGATTATTTAACTCCATATTTATTAAGATTTACTCAATGGACTCAAGCTACAAACGTTTCTCAAATGATGGGGCAAGCTAACTCTATTAAGGGTCTTGGTGAATATTATGCAGCGACGGCTACAAAACCTAGTGACGGAAAAATTGATGTTGATCAATTTTTAGATATGGTAGGTATCACCTTAAATGAAGAAGAAGGTTCAATTACTTTTGAATTTGAAGGCAGCTTTACAACTGACTTTGCAGCTTATTATATTAGCAATGATGCACCAGTCCCATTATCAATGATTGAAGAAATGGGCAATGGCGATGTTGCTGAAGGTTTAAAGGTCTTTGGCTTTAGAAATACTGCAACTAATACAGGAGTTATTGATAACGTTCTTTCAACTGGGCCTTACATGTTAGAAGAATTTTCAACTGATAATAGAATTGTCTATAAGAAAAATCCAAATTGGCACGTTAAAAAGGATAGTGCCGGACGTGATGTATATAAGCTTGAAGGATATGTTGACACCTTTAATAGTGCTTTAAAAGATGACACTAGCGGTGAACTATCTTATCAAGAATACCTTGCAGGCAACCAAGATACTTCTGGTGTTCCTTCCTCGGTTAGAGATGCTGAAAAGAATAAACCAGATACAATTTATATTGCAGATAGTGGTAGTTCTAACAATTTAGCTTTTAACACATTAAGTCAATTGGATTGGTTATATTTACACGATGAAAAAACTGGAGTCGGTAGTGCATATAATGATCCATCTCAATATAGTGGTCGATTTGCAAAAAACGAATATCCAGATAGAGAACCAATCATGTCTAATAGAAACTTCCAAAAAGGATTAGTTACTGGATTGAATAGACAAACTTGGATTGATTCAACTTTAGGAAGTGGAGCTCCTGCGACCTCTTACTTCTCAACAGCACAAAAAATGTCTCCAGCTGCTAGTGAATCTTATAACGATACTGAAGCTCATAAAACGGCTGTTAAAAATGTATTTGGTACAGATGGAATTTCTCCAACATCCAATGCTGCTGGTATTAGATACATGAGATCAGCTATTAAAGAAGAATTAGATGCTGGACATTACGTACTTGGCACAGCTGATAAACCAACCGAAATTACTCTCGATGCTGTTCATTATCACATTTCATGGACTGAAGCTTATCAGCCAATTTATACAGCTTTAGAACAAACATTTGCTCAAGCAGTAAAAAGTGTAGCTGAATGGAATGCAGGAGATAAACCATTAATTACTTTAAAAATTAATGCCATTACTACTGAAGATGCTGATTCGATGTATATGCCATGGTGTAATGGAACATTTGGTGATATTTCATGCGGACAAATCACTGGTGGAACTTATGATGTTTATGGATTGTTCTATCTATTTGAAAGTAGAAACCATGCAGCAAATCTTAACCTTTGGCCTTCAGTTTTAACTGAAGTTCCAAGTGCTCGTATTGAAGTTGATGGAAAATATTATTCTTTCGATGCAGCAGCATTTGCTGGAATCACAACTGTTGAACTTGGAGGAAATGGAGAATACGCTAATAGATATTAGTGTTCATTTCTAAGAGTTTACTGACATAAGCGGTACATGGTAAAATAAAACCGCAAAAGTAAGATATTTACTTCCATCTAAATGGGTGGAAGTAAGACAACAAGTCCCTTTTGCGGGACTTGTTGTCTTACTACAAGAATTTAAAAGAGAGGTCTTTATGGTAAAATATGTTATTAAAAGACTTGTCTTGGTATTGTTTACAACTTTTATTATCTTAAGTTTAAGCTTTATCTTGTATAAGTCATTACCGATTGAATTGCCGATGGGAAAACCAGAACAGGTATCTCAATTTTTAAACGAACAATATATTTTAGGATATGTAGTTCGTTTTACTGAGCCTACATCTGGATACGGAGATCCTTTAGGAAATGTAAATGGTTATCAAATTGCTGGAGCAGGTCCTTACTATATCTATTATGTAAGACCTATTTTTGAGCAATATTTTGTTTGGTTATCAAATATATTTACTCGTTTTGATTGGGGATCAAGCGCAACATTATATCCTAATCAAGATTGCATGATGATAATCATGGAAAAACTTCCTGTCACTATCCAATTAAATCTTATTGCAACTTTAATCTCAGTACCAATTGGAATATTAATAGGAATAGTGGCTGCTTTACATAAAGATAAACCATTAGATCATGCAATAAACATCATAATTATGGTGATAATTGCCATACCTTCATTTATTACCATCCTTTATTTGATGCTTATTTTTGGTTATAACTTACAATGGTTACCTACTAGATGGCCTCAAGATGATGCTCCTCTTGCCGACAAGATTTTAGGTTACGTCATTCCTGAATTATCCTTATGTCTAGGCTCAATTGCTGGATTTGCCAGATTTGTCAGAGCTGAATTATGTGAAGTTATGAGCAGTGATTATCTTCTTCTTGCTAGAACTAAAGGCTTAACAAGAAGACAATCAATCATTCATCACGCATTACGTAATTCAATGGTTCCAGTTGTACCTATGATTATTGCTCAATTTTTCTCAATTTTAGGTGGATCAATGATATTAGAGAACCTTTATAACATTAGAGGTATTGGTTCTTTATATATGTCAGCTTATGGAATGAAAGATTGGAATTTATTAATGGCGGATACCGCTTTTTATACGATTATTGGGCTTGCAGCAAGTGTTCTTGTTGATTTAAGTTATGGATTTATTGATCCAAGAATTAGAATGGGAGCGAAGAAGTAGTATGGAAGAAAAGAAGTTTCAATACGTTGACTGCTATTCAAATTCTCACGAAATAACTTTAACTCCTGAAGATTTTGAATTAGTACAAAAAGACAAAAAAATACATGACTTAAAATTTAAAAGTAAACCTACAACCTTTTTTAGAGATTCTTTAAAAAGATTCTTTAAAAATAAATCTAGTGTTGCAGGTGGCGTGATTCTCTTTGCAATTGTTTTTCTTGCAATAATAGTGCCATTTTGCGGAGGAAATGTAGATTCTTTTAATATTAATTCTCAAAGCGCGGTTACTGGATATTTTGGTATTAAATCAAGAGCAGCAATTGCTCCTAAACTTTTCCCTGCTGGAACTGGTTTTTGGGATGGTACTCAAGAGAAAAAAGAAATAGTTTTTAATCAGGATACAAATGAACCTGTTGGCTATCCTATAAGAAGCGTTAGTAAACTTGAAACTTGGGAAGTTATTGATACGATTCCTGGCGAGTATGGAAAGGGTGGCGAAGCAATTTTAACTTATACAAGTGCTTCAACTGGATCAAGTTATTATGATAATCCAGCTAATTATCATTCAACGAGCTATAATTGGGATTTTAATTACGATTATACGATTGAATATGTTTTTTCAAACGAACTTCCAAGCAATTATTCGGTGGGTCAATACCGTATTTCGCTTGTTAATAATGAAAATGGCGAATTAGTTTATTATCCTTTAACGGGCGATGAAAACTTAACCAGTGGAAAAACTGGTTACTTCCAAGAAGGCTTTGTTTCTGATTTTTCAAGTGATGATGAAGCGATAAGCATCAATGTTAGCGAAAAAATGAAAACATATAATATTGATAAACTTGATGATGCCTATATCAATATTGATGTTTCTAGAAATGTTAATGGCGAAATAAAAAATGCTATTGCTATAAAATCGCTTAGTATTTCTTCAAATAATGATCCAAATAAAGATGATTTAAGTAAACGCAGCATTAAAGATGGAAATTCGGTTTTAATTCAAGCTGAAAATGTCACTAATGAAAATAATACTGGTTCAGTTAAAAATGTAAGTTATTGGAGTGGTTCAAATACATCTACAGCTGGTAATAATATTAAATATGTTTATTGCAATTTCGTTTATGATCAATATGAAGATATATTTGGAGTTGCTAAATTAACAATTGATGATTACAAAATTTCTGAATGGGTGAAAAGCGGAATCATTTCTTTTGAAGTTGGTGGTCCAACAACCGATCAAACCGAACTTGCTTCAAGAATTAAAATATTAAAACCGGAAGAATGCCCAATTGTGAAGATTTATGAACAAATTGGGACACCTGAATATGATCCAGTTTTTGATGAATATTACAATTTCCAAATTGTAGCCGATTGTTCTCAATATAAGATGCTTGGCTATGATTCAATGCCTTCATTTATATTTGGAACTGATAGAAAAGGTCGAGATTTCTGTAAAGTAATTTTTAATGCTTTAAGAACATCTTTACTTCTAGCTATATTTGTCAGTGCGGTTAACATTATCTTTGGTTTAATCTGGGGTTCAATTTCTGGATATTATGGTGGCTGGACAGACATTGTAATGGAAAGATTTTGTGATATTTTAAGTGGAATTCCTTCAATCGCGATTATTACGCTTTGTATTCTTTATTTGAACAATGATGTGGTTGCCTTTTTACTTGCGATGTTCTTAACTGGCTGGATGGGTGTTTCAAGCCGAACTAGAACGCAATTTTATCGTTTTAAAGGCAGAGAGTATGTTTTAGCTTCTAGATCTTTAGGCGCAAGGGATTCTCGACTTGTCTTTAGACATATTTTACCTAACTCATTAGGTACTATTATTACTTCATCTATTTTGATGATTCCTAGCGTCATATATAGTGAAGCAAGTATAGCTTACCTTAATTTAGGTCTTAGTTCAGAGATGATGTTTGGTGTTATTTTAAGTGAAAACAGAAGTGAGTTTAATTCTTACACAGTATATTTACTTGTTATTCCTACCTTCATTATGCTCTTACTATTGATTGCGTTTAATTTGTTTGGAAATGGATTACGTGATGCATTTAATCCACAACTTAAAGGGAGCGAATAGATATGGAAAATAAAGAAGTAGTTTTATCTGTTAAAGATCTAGCCGTTTCCTTTAAAACGGATAGAGGTATAGTTCACGCTGTTAGAGGCGTATCTTTTGACCTTTATAAAGGCGAAACTTTATGTATCGTTGGTGAATCAGGTAGCGGAAAATCCGTTACTAATAAAGCAATTATGGGAATAAGTGCAGCAAATGCAATTATTGAAAATGGATCCATAATGTATAAAGGTGAAGATTTAATCAGAGTCTCTGAAGAAGAATTTCATCGAATTAGGGGTCATGAAATTGGAATGATTTTCCAAGATCCTTTAAGTGCGCTTAATCCTGTTATGAGAATAGGCAAACAAATCACTGAAGCGATGTTAATTAATAAAAATATTTTAAAAAGATATTATCAAAATTTAATTATCAAAGAATTAACCGCTTTAAGAAATGTTGAAGCTAATGCTAATTTTGAAATTAGCGAAGCTGAAAATGAAATTGCTCAAAATAATGAAACAATCAAAAAACTCGACGCAATCATTAAAAAGCATAATTCTTTATCTTCAAAGAGTGAAAAGAATGAAAAGGATGTAAAAAAACTTGAAAATATAAGCGAAGAATTTAATAAAACTCAAGAAGATTTTACAAATTACATCAACATGGTAAATACTAGTTTAACTAGTAAAATTGAAAAGTGTAATGATGTTATAGCTTCTAGCGATAAAAAAGTTGCTGAAGCAACTACTGAACTTAAAAAAGAAATTAGATTAAATCGAAAGAAAAGATATGAAAGACTTCTTGAGTTTTATAAAAACATTGAAGGGAAATATAGTGCTGATTTTTCAAATTATAGAGAAACTCTACAAAGAAGAAATGAAGATTTAAAAACTTTAATTAAAATAACTAAAGCTAATCTTAAATTTTCCTTGCCTGCTTTGAAAAAGGATTTTGCTTTAAGAAAGAAAGAAGCCAAGAAAGAAACTAAGCTTCATAAAGAGGAATTAGCTAATATTCATAAAGCTAATCTTTCTAAATTAAATGAAGATTTAGATAAAAAAACCCGCAAAATTGAGGAATTTATTGGAAATTTAAGTGAAATTGATCGCGAAAATGTTTTTAGAGTTTTAAAAGAAAACGAAAAGAAAACAAAAATTAAGAAAAAATTAGAAGGCAAAAATAGAGATATTAATATTTCTAAACTTTCTAAAGATAATAGTCTAGATTTAGAAAAAATTCCTTTTGATGAACTTGCTAAATTATATGAAGAAGTAGACAAGATTAAAAAAGATATTAGTCTTGAAAATGAGAATTATATCAAGCAAACCAAAATTACTAGAGCTGAAGCGAAAAAAGAAGCTTTAAAAGTAATGAAAGAAGTTGGTATACCTCTCCCTGAACGAAGATTTAGACAATATCCATTTGAGTTTTCAGGTGGTATGAGACAAAGAATTGTTATTGCAATCGCTTTAACAGCTAATCCAGATATTTTAATTTGTGATGAACCTACAACAGCACTTGATGTTACAATTCAAGCGCAAATTCTTGAACTTATTAACAAACTTAAAAAAGAGAGAAATCTATCTTGTATCTTTATCACACACGACTTAGGTGTTGTCGCTAATATGGCAGATAGAGTTGCTGTTATGTATGCTGGTAAAATTGTTGAATACGGAACAGCTAGAGAAGTATTCTTTGATCCTAAACATCCTTATACTTGGGCACTTTTATCATCTATTCCTGATGTAGATTCAAAAGAAAAACTAGAAGCAATTCCTGGAACACCTCCAGACATGCTTTTCCCACCAAAAGGTGATGCTTTTGCTTTAAGAAGTAAGTATGCTATGGCAGTTGACTTTAAATACGAACCACCATTTTTTAAAGTGACTGACACACATTATGCTGCAACTTGGCTACTTTATCCTGATGCGGCAAAAGTTGAAATGCCTCAAATCGTAAAAACAAGAATCGCTAATTCCTTAAAAGCGGAACGAGAAAGAATCGAAAAAGCTAAATTAGAGGAGGTAAAAGAAGATGTTGTTCAATAAAAAAACAAAAAAAGAAATTGATGAAGAAATTTTAGAATCTTCAAAAAAACAACTTATCAAAACCTCTTTAGAAGCTTATCAGGATTCTCAGAAAACAAATTTTAATATTGAACAAGGTGATGATGAAAAATCAGAGCATCCTGTTGCAGTTGATCTTTTAAAAGATAGTAAAAATGAAGAAGAAACGTTTTCTCGAATTCGTAATTCTTGTAAATTTAAGCAAGAGTATGTAGACAACAAAATTATTTTGTCTGTCAATCACTTAAAACAATATTTCTTTTTTGGTAGTGGTCCTAATAGATATAAATTAAAAGCGGTTCACGATGTTTCATTTCAAATTAAGGAAGGTGAATGCTTTGGTATAGTTGGCGAATCTGGATGTGGTAAAACTACAACTGGACGTTCAATTATGCGTTTATATAATATCACCTCGGGCTCTATTTACTATAAAGGATACCGTATAGCTGCTGGTTCTAGGTGGAACGAAAAAGAAATAAAATATACTAAGATTCGTTTGCACAATAAACTTTCTGAGCTAAAAAAAGCATTAAAAAGTGGCGAAATAACTTCTGAAGAATATAAAAAAGAGGTTGCTCAAGCTAAACAATATGCTTCTAATATTTGCAAAGTTCAAAGAGCAAAAATTAAACAAATTAAGCATGATGATAAACATGCAGGTGAAACGGGAATCAATTTAAATGAGTCTTTGAAACCTTATCGTGAAGCTTTAAGCAAAGAAAACGATAATTTTAATAACTTTAAATTAGATTTAGATAAAAAGCTTAGTGAACATCAAATTGATCAAAACGGATATGATTCCTGCTTTAAAGAAGAAGAGAGCAAACATAAAACCAAAATTTATGAAATCAATAAAAAGATAGAAGACGTCAAGAATCAAGCAAAGCACAATTTGATGAGAGAAATTCAAATGATTTTCCAAGATCCTATTGATTCACTTGACCCAAGAATGACTGTTGAATCAATTATTTCTGAAGGCTTACAAATCCAAGGTTATCATAATAAAGCTGAAAACCATAAAAAAGTTGTTGCTGCTTTAGAAAGAGTTGGTCTTATTGAAGATTATGCTAGCCGTTATCCACATGAATTTTCAGGGGGTCAAAGACAAAGAATTGGTATCGCACGTGCTTTAGTAATGAATCCAAAATTACTTATTTGTGATGAACCAATTTCTGCGCTTGATGTTTCAATCAGAGCACAAATTATTAATCTTTTAAATGATTTGAAGAACGAAATGAATCTTTCGATACTTTTTATCGCTCATGATCTCTCGGTAGTTAAATATTTCTGCGATAGAATAGCTGTTATGTATTTTGGAGAAATAGTAGAGTTAGCAACAAGTGAAGAATTATTCAAACATCCTTTACATCCATATACAAAATCACTTTTAAGTGCTATTCCTAAACCTGATCCAGTAGCAGAAAAAAATCGTATAAGAATTATTTATAATCCTAGCGAAGTTCACGATTATAGTGTCGATAAACCAAGCTTTGTTGAAATTAGACCAGGTCACTTTGTACTTGCGAATAAAGCGGAAATTGAAAAATACAATGAAGAAATGGCTCAAATTGACGCTAAACTTGCCAAAGGTGAAGAAGTTTCAACAAACGATATTTTAAAAGAAGAAGAACAAGTTCAAGAAAAAATCGCCGATGAAAAATTTTCTGAAAATAACGATCAAGCTTTAATGAATGAACCTCAAAGGGATGCTGCTCCTTCTAATGAAAGCGAAGAAGAAAGAATAGAAGTTACTCATGAGCCTGCTCAAAATGAAGTTAAAGAAGTAAAAACTGATGAAACTGAAACAGAAAAAAGCAGCGCAACAAATGAAGTAACGCAATCTGACAAAAAAGAACCTTCTGAAATTCTTTTAAAGCAAAGAAGAGGAGAAATTAAGAAGGTTTACCATGTTAAGAAAGTTGATGGTAAATGGGAGATTATTCTTAAGGATGGTCTTAAAGTAATTAAAACCTTTGATACCAAAAAAGAAGCTGTTGAATATGCTAACAATCTTGCAAAATCTCAAAACGGAACAGTTTTAGTCCACGCTTCGAAAGGCAAAAATAAAGGAAAGTTTATTAAATAAATTCATCCTATTTATTAAATTAAAATCTTAAACAAGGAATGTTTTTATAAAAAGTTGTTCTTAGTTTAAGATTTTTATTTTGCTTAAATTTAAATACAAAATAATTGTTAAATAGTGATATTATTGTCAAAATAAAATCAGGTGGGACATTAATTTATGTTTGAAAAGATTTTTGGTGCTATAGGTATAATTGGAAAAATTATTAAGTGGATTTTATTGGTTGTCTTTTTAGGTCTAGGTATATTTTTACTTATATTCTCAATTATTGCCTTAACTAGAGGCGATGGCTGGAGTGGTTTAAACGATCCTGAAAAAGTTGGTACCATTTTCGCCTTAGTTATTGGTGTTATCTTGCTTTATTTAGCGGCTTGGCTTATAAAAAGCCTTATCTTTTCAAAACTAAGATTTAAAAGAAACGTAAAAAAATATAATGAAAAGCAAAGTAAAATACCAAATGATAATGATTTGTTTTCAGAAAGTGATATTGGAAAAGAAATACAATTTAAACTTTTTGACTTTTATTTGCCTTGGGAGTTTGGAACAAGCAAACTCTATAACGCAAACGCTTCTATTGAATCACAATCAAAGATGATTATTGTTTATGGAAAAGTAAGCATTGATCATATTGCTTCTGCTAGTGATGACTTAAATTATGTTAATGAATGTGAAGAGAATTTAAAAAATGAATGGAAAGAAGCAATTAAAAAGACTGTACAAGATGTACTTGAAGCATATTTAACAAAAGTTGGCACAAGTAAAGAAATGGCTAACAACCGGACAATTGATACTTCTAACATCAAATTTAATTAACTTTTTCCATTAAAAACCTTGCAATTTGTTAAGATAATATTAAGATTTTTTACTTTTAGTTATGTTTAAATATTTCATCCTTTATTCTTGCTTTATTAGTTAGAGAAAAGGGGAAAAATATGAAGAAGAAGTCAATTTTTGTGCTAAGCGCATGTTCGTTTTTGTTATTTGGTGGTTTAACATCATGTGATACTTTGTCTAAATTTGAAGTAATTGAAACACAAAGTGAAGATTATGATATCGTTGGCCTTGATACGTCTGGTTACTCGGCTGGTGATAAGGTAACCTTCACAGTTGTCGTAAAAACTCCAGGAAAAGTTATTGATGAAGTCACTGCTGGTAACGAAACAGTTATTCATGAAGCGGAGAATACTTATTCTTTTACAACGCCTGAGACTGAAGTAATTATCGAAGTAACTTTAGCAGACCAGGTTGTTGAAACAGACGACCTTGCACTGGCTTTAGAAAAAGCGAGTGGAGGAGCCGCTTTTGAAACGGTTTTTGTCGAAAAACAAACTTATGTTAATAATAGTGGTGAGGTTTCCAGCAGGAGTAGATACTCTCGTAAAGTTACTTCTTTAGCAACAAGTGAATACAATTTAATTACTCGTTATTCATCTGTTTATGATTATGATGAAGATAATTTTGATAACGATACTCCAATCGATGTTAGTGAAAGTGAAGCTGAGACAATTTACATGTTTTCAAAAATTCCAGGTACCACAAATCTTGGAACAGCTTCTCTTGGTTTAGATAATGTCGTTCACTATGAAGAAGTTTTAGATAGCGCTACAGAAGTAAATTTAGATTGGTATGAAACTTTTAATAATCCATTTAATTTATTAACAGCAGCTGATTTTACAGTCGATGAAACTAATGCAACAGTTTATCATTTTGATACGACTACTATTAAAAATAGGATAGTTTGCGATGCTTTAGCTCTCATTGTTTTTGGAGATATTCAACAAGCTTATACAGTAAGTGAATTTAGTGTAAAGGTTGTTGATGGAGAATTTGAAAGTTATTCAGGAAGATTTGCTGATCCAAGTTTTGAATGGTATAGATCGGAAGTTTATTTTTCAGGAACGTTTACTGGATTTGGAAGTGAAGTTTTCGAAGCACCAACGCCAGTTGAAGGAGAAGGTGATGCAACTTTTGATGAAGCTATGGCTAAACTAAAAGAAGGCAACTATAAAGTAAGTGTCAAAGAAGTTTATACAAGTAGCTGGGATGGTTCAGTAACTACCTATGTAACTAGTGGCCAAAGTGATGGCGGAGAAACTTTCTTACAAGAAATTTATGATGAAAATCCAAATGTAGCCACTGATGAACCTCTTGAAGCATATTATTATGTACAACAGGCTGTTTATGATACCTGGTTAGAGGCATATGAATATTCTGTTCAACAAGCAGTAAAAATTAAAGATAAGTTCTATACCTTTAGTAGTGATAGAGAAGACGTTAAAATTCTTGATAACATGCTTCCTTCGTTTGAATTAAGTTCTGCATTTTTTGATAAAGAAGGCGATACATATACTCTCAAGACTTCTGATGAACTTCCTTATTATACTGTTTTTGGCTCAGAAGATGTTTTCTCTCCATTTACAACATTAACAGTCAGAAATTTAAAAGTTATTATCACAGATAATTCAGTCAGTTTTGTAACTGATGATACTTATGGAACTATCACAACTATAACTTATACTGATATTGGAACAACAACAGTCCCAGAACATACAGTAAATACCTCAATTGATGATTTAACTAAGTGGGAAGATTATTTTAAATCCGATGAGATTGTAGCAGAAGCAACTGAAACTATTCCTAGTGAAGTTATGAATTTGGTTCCAGTTCCAAGAGTCAGTTATGGAGGCAATGTTGCTAATGTAACGCCTTCTTATATGGAAGTTGATAGTGAAAGCGGATATCGCACCATGCAAATCATTTGTGCTTTAGATGGCTATGGTGGTTATGTTGATCTTCAATACGATGACCTTTTAGTCTTATTTACCGATGGACTTGTTAAAGCCGGCTTTAAATATGATACAACTCAAACAGATGCTTACTATTTCAATAAACAAATGCAAGTTTTAGGTAAAGACTGTGATGTAACAATTTCTCTTGGTGGCTATAGTAGTTACTTTGTTGTTGAATATGAAATTAATCCAGTAAAAGAAGAGACTCAACCTTAAAAAACCTAATAAATTAACAAAAATCCCTGGAAAACACAGGGATTTTTTAAAGGTTATATAACAGCAAGTAGTAAAAATGAATTTAATTTGAAAATAGTGTAGTTAATTATTTAATTAACACTAAGTGCACCATCTGAACAAATGACTTCACTATTTGTTAAAGTAGTCTCTTCGTGCCAACTTCCTAATTCTCCATGAAGATTTATTTCCTTAAATTCTTCCATTGTGCCAGCATAATATAAAGTTAAAGAAGGCTTTTTATCCAATTCAGAATACATGACTCTGAATGCAGAATTAATATCTGTAATTGAAGTTGGTAAGTAAATTTCTAAAACATTATTTTGGTAAGCAAATGAATCAACGTCAATATAGGTTGTGGCATCAATTATATGATATTCCGTGCCTATTTTACCAAATGGATAACAAAGCAATCTTCGTTCAACGCCTTTTGTATATAAAACGCCATCTATGACTTCAAAATTAGGGTTATTAGAATCAACTTTGAAGTTATCTTCATATCCTAGTCTAGTTATACCAGAAAAAGGATTATAGCCAATAGTAGTTAAACTTGCTGGTAAAGAGATTGATGTAATGTTATTAGCTCTAGAGAAAGCAAAATTTCCAATGGTTTCTAGACCTTCATTAAAGTGAACATTTATAAGATATGAACAAAGTTCAAAAGCACTTTTATCAATCGTCTTTAAACTATTAGGAAAATCTAAACTAGTAACAGAAGTAGAAATAAAAGATTGCTCGCCAATAATTTCTAAGCCTTCATTAAATGTTACAGTTTCTAAACTTCTACAAAAATAAAAGGAATATAAAGGGATTTCTTTTAAACTAGAAGGAAAAGTGATTGATTCAATTGAACTTTGGTAAAATGCTCCAACGCCTAAATGAGTTAAAGATTCATCTAAAACTACATTTTTAAGAGCATGAATATTTCTAAAAGCATAATCTCCAATTGATTCTAAAGTAGAAGGAAAATTGATTGCTGATAAGTGTGTTGCATCGGTAAATGCATAATCTCCAATACTTTTTAATCCCTCAGGAAGAGTAACGCTAGTTGTATTTAAACAATCATTAAATGCATAATCAAGAATCTCTATCGTGCCTTCTTGAACACTAACGGCTCTATCTTTATAAGCGATAGGCATTTTAACTAAACTTGTTTCATCGTAAGTATATAAAATGCCATCAAGACTTTTAAAAGAAATATTTTCTTCATCAACAATAAACTCTTGTAATGAACGCATTCCATTAAAAGCTTGGGAATCGATTGTTGAAACATTTTTACCTATTTTTAAGCCGACAATGTCTTGATTAGAAAATACTGAACTGTTTATAGCGGTTACTTTATAAGTTTTGCCATCGATAGTTGCTTCATCTGGAATAATAACTGGATTAGGCATAGTTGATAATGAATTTTCAAAATCAGTAATTGCAACTTCATTATCATTTAAAATCTCATAAGAAAAATCGGTTTCATTAGTCGTAATTTCTATAAAGTTGACGGTTAAAACATTTTCTCCTTCTTGAACAGTGAATGTATATGTTGTGCCATTTCTTGCTAAGACAGTATCGTTTAACAATACATTAGAAAGTATATAGCCACTATTAGGCTGAATGACAAGCGTAATGACATTACCTGTTTCAACAATTTCAGAAAAATTTTCAGGAGTAATTTCAACGCCATTAAGATATGCTTTTACGCTACCTTCACCGACTATCTTTATTTGAAAAGATAGTTCGGTTTGGTTGCCATTTGGATCATCAATAGGTGGATTTGGGTTAACTGGATTACTACAAGAAGAAAGGATGAATGCTGAAGAAAGAAGGGCTATTAAAAGAAACCTTTTTTTCATAATTAAGCAATAATTCCTTCAAGAGTTGTCGAACCGACATCACTATAAGTAAGTGTGTAGCTACCTGTGTACATAAGTCCATCTAGTGAATCGTTGAAATCGTAGTAAGCAGTAATACTTTCTAAATTACCATCAGCATCAAGCTTAACTTGATATTCATAGATAGAATCTTGCTTTTCATTAAAATATGGAGCATATCTTAAAAGGAAACAATCTGTTAATGAACTGACTTGATCTTCTTTCGAAATATAGACATCATCCTCACTATTGTATTCAAAGAATGTTCCAGAAACTTCACTCAAAATTGGAAGATAATCTTCATATAAATAGTCACCACAGAAACCAGCAGCGTAAGCGATTGAACCATCATCTAATTTAAATCCACCTTCTCTCATGGTATAAGTTTGACTTTCTTCATCATAAGCATATGGATAAAGATGCATATCACCAGTTGTTTCACTATCAGTTGCTGGAGCTAAATAGTAATCACGTTCTCTATTAATATCAGAGGTTTCACCTTCTTGAACTTCATGGTAATAAAGTTCATCTCCTGTGAAATAATAGTGACTTTCACTTGAACCTTTACCTGTTGAACCATCAATTGAACTTAATGTGGTATAAGAATCCTTTATTTTTAATGTGTAAGAAGTGTCTATAAATTTATCAAAAGCTGTATCAATCTTTTGAGAATCTTCAGTTTCTTCATAAGCGGTTAAATGCTCAATAGGTTTTGTACCTAAATCAGAAAATGTAAATGTTGCTGAGTTAGTGATTAAAGAGTAATCACCAGTGGTACTATCAAGAGAAACAATAGGGCTTAATTTAAAATTAAACTGCGTAAAAACGTCATTATCTGCACGAATATAAGCCTCAGTTGGTAAAGCAGTTGCTCCCGAATTTAATGAATAAAGAAGGGTTGAAGCCATTAAACCAGCTTTATCAATATTAAGATCATATCTTGTAAAAGCGGTTACTGATTCATCAAGAGTAAAATCATCTTCAATGAGTAAACCAAAGATATTATTAAAGCCGTTATCTCCAAAAGTTAAACCACCTTTAGTAGAGGTCATTGATGAATCATAGTCTTTTTGAACAACGTTTGTGTAATCAATTACTTCTTCATAAGCATACCCATCTTCGTCTTCAAAATAAGTATATGGACCTTCAGCAGCAATAGTCATTCCACTGATTTCTCTATATGAATATTTGTAGAAAGCTTTTTCATCCCCGCCATTATAGGCAACGTCAGTTTGATAAAGGTTTGTATCGATTGGATCACCTTCAATAACATAATTGCCTTCCTTATCAACATTATATTCATAACGTTCTTGGGTGATGTTACCATGCATAGAAAAACCAGTTATGAGGTCTTCCATGTTTTCTTTTAAAACTTCATCTTTATAATTTTCGACTTCGGATTCGGTTGTTGTATCTCCGTTTTGTTCGTCATCGTTAACATCAGGAGTAGAAGCACAACTTGCTAAACCGCTAAGAGCTAAAAGCGAAACTAATAATAAACTTTTTTTCATAAATCGTTTTCTCCTTATTCAGCAATAACAATATCAAATGGGGTTTTTGAACTACCTAAGTCTGAGAAGGTAATTTCAAATAAACCAGAATAGCCAACGTGGTCTTCATAATTTACTTCAATTCGGTCAATACAAGTTTCATCATCATTGACGTAAATTTTCACACTTGTAACATAACCGCTATCGATTGGAGTAAATGTATCAAATGTAGACATGAAAATATCTCTAATAATATATGGTAAGTTATCATCGGTTGGAGAATATGAACCGTCTTCATTCATATTGAAGATATTTGCATTTAAAAAAGAGAAGTTGAAGCAACCATCTTTGTAGTAAAACATATTATCAAGATTAGTATATCCACCTTGGCTGAATTTACCAGTTGTTTCATTAACGGTATAAATTCTCATTCTCTTATTGGTGTCATTAATTCTTAAGAAGAAATCACTTGCGGTAGCTTGAGTTGGAGTTTCATAAGCTTGATCTGGTGGTAATGTATAGGCTTGAGAATAAATACCGCCTCCTTCTTGGCCACCAAGTTGATAAATTGTTAAATATGTATCTTCACCAACATATTCTCCATCAATATAAGGAACGATACGATGAGTCATTGTAATCTTATCGCTTGCATTCATACTAGCAAGAGCGTTTTTAAGTGGTTCGTTTTCGGCTTTATCTTCTTCGACTTTAATTAAATCAGAAGCATTAGCTGTTCCAATTTCACTAAAATCCATATCAATCTTGTAGTTATAACGAATGTATGTTTGATAAAATGGCTCTTCTTCGGTTGGAACTGTAGTACGGAGTTTAGAATCCATATTATTTGAAATAAAGCTTGCACTATTTAATGTTTCTTCACTGAAATCGAATAAACGGGTAGAGTAAGTAATGTTATCTTGATAGCCTTCAAGAAGTGAGAACATTCCTTCAAAAATGATATTGGTTTTTTCGTTTGTTAATTCAAAACCATTACTAGTTTGAGTTAAATCATTTCTTTGAATAAGTCTAAATGGATTAATTAAACTATTTGAGCCATAAGGAATTAATTCCTCATTTGTATCAACAGCTAAACCAGTAACAACAGTGTTATCATAATCAAGATATTTTAAAGCAGCATAGCCATTATAGTTAAAGGCGTTTTCGCCCATAACATAGCCATCATATTCTTGTCCGTTTGTATCGGTTAAAACTTCATAATATCTTCTATCTAAACCTGTATAGTCATTGTTGTCTTGATAGGTTAAATCAAATTTATAAGTAGTGACTTTGGTTTCAAGATTGGTGTCAGGAATTTGATAGTTTGAATCAACAAAATAACTTTCGGTGATTTCAAAAGTACCTGTTGTTTTAAATCCTTTTCTTAAATCTTCTAAAACACTATTAATAGAAATAGATGTAATAGGAGTATCTGGATTGTCTGGTGTATCAGGCGTTGTGCCGCCACAACTTGTGGCTGTGGCGACTAAACTAAGTGCTAATAATGAAATATATTTTCTTTTCATAATACTTCCTTTCTGTTTAAAAACATCGCAAATCTCAATTATTTTTAAAATTCCAATGAAATTGTGACGTCTTCATCTGGCATAATTAAAACGTAATAAATAATTGTCATTCCATAATCTTGTACATCTTCTGTAGCCATTTCTTCCCCGTTTGCATAAGCCTTAAATGAAGCTCCATCTTGTACATAAATATCTAAATAGAATTTTTCACCTGCAGTTCCAAAATAGTCTGAAAGTGGAACTTGAGTAAATGTTGAATCAAATAAGGAGATGGAAACGCTATGGTCTCCAAAACTTGAACGATCAATTGTAATACTATGTTCACCAGTATCGGCCTTAAATGCTAGTTTTAAGTTAGCAGCACTATTTGGCATAACAAATGTGTAATAATCTTTGCCACCAACCGTAACTTCTTCAAGTGCTTCTCCATTTAAAGTTGCTTCATCAAAGACATAACCTTCTATGTCAGCAACTTCCATATAAACAGTGTCTAATGGATGAGCTTGAGTAATTGGAGTCGATGTATCTTCACTAGAATAGAAGCTAACTTCAACACTATCTTGAAGTGCTGCTGGATCAGTAGTGTAAGAAAGAGCAAAACTTGCAGTTGTATCAACCCATTCAGCAGTTAAAGTTAAGTCGGAAGTATGGGTGAAAACAAAAGTATAAGTATTTCCTTCAATAGTTCCATCACCATCTTCGCCATTTTCTTTAATATTATATAAAGCTAAATTTGTATTTGGTTGAGTAAATTTAGCGGTAACTGTTTGGTTTCTGACAGCCTTTGTAATTGGATTGCCTTTTTCATCATGGAAAGCACAAGTTTCATTGCCACTTGGAGTGTATGACAAGTTATATTCAACAGCTTTAGTTGTAACTACAATTTGAACTCCGCCATCTTCTACAGTAAATTGATATGCGCCATCTTCATCAAGGGTAACTGGTTCTCCATTAACAGTAACTTGATCAATAGTATAAATATTTAACCAGTTATTCATAATGTAAGCTCTTAAATAAAGTTTTGTGCCTGATTTAAAGACTGTTGAATTTGGATTGTATTCAGGAATACTAACTAATGAGCCATCAGCATTTTTAGCGGAGCCTATTTCAACTCTAGCGCCTTCCTCAGCTTCATAAGTAACTAAGCCACCATCAACTTCAACTTCTATGGTTTCAATTTTTAAAACAGAATCATGAGCAGCAGAAGTAAAATCGAATGAAGTGCCTCTAAAATCTAACGCTACTCCATCAAGATAAACGATAGAAATTTCGTAACCTAGATTTAATTCATATTCAACATGAATTGAAGTTCCTTCTTCGACGGCATTTAAATTAATATCGTTATAATTATCACCATTCATTACATAGAGACCTTTAAAGGCGGCTTTATCATAATCTAAAGTCAAAGAATAGGCTTGAAGTTCAGTAATGGTTAAAACTGAATCCCTTGAAGGCATAGTAAACATGTAATAACCTTCTTGTGAAGAAACAACATTATCATTTAAACGAACTGAAACATAAGTAGATGCTTTAAGTCTTAATAAATAAGATTCAGATGGAGCAAGATTATATACTCCATTTTCATCAGGGAACATCTCATCTTGTTGAGAATTCATAAGTGTAACAATTTCAGCACCAACTTCATTAACTACTGTAAGTGTATAAGTGTCTTGAGGAATATCAGTTAAAACAACTGTTAATTCAACATCAGCTTTTGGCATAACGAAGTAATATTGTGTAGAGGATCTTGACATTACTGTGACCCCATTAATATTAGTTGTAATCTCTTTAATTGCTCTTCCTTCTGGGACTGATTTAACTGTAATTTCAACAGTTTCCCCAGGTTTTGCAGAGTTTTTGTTTAAATCAAGCTCAGCTTCATTATCTTCTGCAATAGTAATATCATAGGTTTCTTCTACAGGAGTAACAGGGTCATCATCATCAATTGCAGGTGTTCCCCCACAACCTACTAGTAATGAAACTGTAAGTAAGCTTGCTCCCATGAGCCATCTTTTTTTCATGGTTAAAATACCTCCTAAAATTATATTGTTTCTTCTTCACGACGAATGAAAAAACAAGTTCTCAAACAATTATATTGTAGGAGCAAATTAATTTTCGTCAACAAAAAATGCCTTATTTTTGAAAATTTTAATATCATTTATAGGCTTTTTAGCTCCAAAAACATCAAAAAATGGCGACTACGATGGCAAAAATAGATATTTTTCGAAATATTAAATATTTTATAATGTTCTTATAAAACGAAGGCTAACTATTAAAAATTATGAAAATTGAACATATTTGATAATTTATTAATCGAATTAACAATTTAGAGTAATTAATAACATTAACTTAATTTGATTATTTGAAACTAATTTTCAGAAATTTTTCAGAAATTTACTATTGACAGAAATCGATTTTAGTATAGACTAATTGCGAAGATTGATAGAGGCGCAGTTTAAAAGAGTAACTTGCGGAGAAGGCATTCTAAGAAACAAGCGAAAGGTATAACTGCCGAAACAACTTTCTAGGCATAGAAGTTGATTGGGCTATGGAAGAATATTCCTATAGACTCCTAGAAATTTTTCTAGAGGCGCTATCGGTGTAACTTGTTTATTAAGATTGCATCGAGCGATGCAATCTTTTATTTTCAAGGAGCACGCGTATATGAAAAGCAAATTTTTAGGTTTTTTCGCTTTAATTATTAGCTTGTTTAGTTTGTCTTTTTTATCAAGTTGTGGAGAAGCTACAGTTGATAACTCTCGATTAGTTATTGGAATGGAATGCGGTTATCAACCTTTCAACTGGACTGTAAGTAGAGCAAGTGAATATACTTTACCAATTGATGGGACAAATGAATTTGCTGATGGTTATGACATTCAAATTGCTAAATATTTAAGCGAGGATTTAGGCACAGAAGTCGTTATTAAAAGAACAGTTTGGGACAGCTTAATCACTGATTTAAATGCTGGGAATATTAATATGGTCCTAGCAGGAATGAGTTCAACAGCAGAAAGAAGAGAACAAATCGATTTCACTGACCCATATTTAACTAGTGATTTAGCTTTCTTAATTCAAAAAGAAAATATTCCAGAAGGAAATTCTGAAGAAAATCCATTATCTTATGATGATTTATTAGCTTTATTTTCTGGTGAAAGTTTAATTTGTCAAAGAGGTGTTGTTGGTGATGATTTAATTGAAACTTATTTTTCTTCAGTTGATGAAACGATTCAACATAATGACCCAGCTAATACCTATCCTTTAGCTGCTATGGATGTTGATCAAGGAGTTTCTTTTGCTATGCCAGCAGAACTTCCTGTTTGCGAGGCTATGGTAAACATTTCTCCTGACAATTTAGGTATTTTATACGTTGATCAAAGTTTTATAAGTGATGTTGATAAAGAAGGCTTATCAGTTTCAATTGGAATCAAAAAAGGAAATGATGAATTAAGAGAAGAAATTAATGCATCATTATCTAAATTGAGCGATGAAAAACGTGGACAAATGATGGGAGAAGCTGCTCAAAGAAGCGCAACAACTGATGATTCAGGTGAAACGACTACCTCATCACAAAATATCTGGACACTTTTTACAGAAAACTTTGCTTTAATTGGGGCGGGTATAGTAGATACCATAATTCTTGCTGTTTTTGGTACAGGAGTCGGATTAATCTTAGGTATCTTTATTGCTTATGGTAAAAATTGGAAAGCTAAAGAAAGCGATAAAGAATGGTTAAAGTGGATTAAAAGAGGGGTTGTTGGATTAGCTAATTTATATTCAACTATATTAAGAGGAACGCCTATGATGGTCCAGGCTTTAATCTTTAAATATGGATGCCAGGCGATAGGCTTAAATTGGGGGAATATTTATTTCCAAGGTGAAATTGCTAATTACTTTAACGGCTGGTTTATTGCTGGTTTAATCGTTATTACTTTAAATACTGCGGCTTATATGGGTGAAATTGTAAGAAGTGGTTTAAATGGAGTTGATATTGGGCAAGTTGAAGGAGCAAGAAGCTTAGGCATGTCTTCAACTAGAACTTCCATCACAATTATTTTGCCTCAAGCATTAAAAAACGCTCTTCCTACAATTGGAAACGAACTTATTGTAAATATTAAAGATTCTTCTGTTTTAAATGTTATTGCAGTTACCGAGCTTTATTATCGAATGATGAATATTGCAAGTACAACATTTGCTTTCTTAGAGGCTTATATTATTCTTGCTCTTGTTTATCTTGTTTTAACTTTAATTGCTAGTGCTATTTTGAAACTTATTGAAAAGAAATTAGATGGCGTAAAATTCTCACTTAATCCATTTAGATTGGCTAGAAAAAAGGAGGTTTTCTAAATTATGGAAACTTTATTAAAAGTAGATAACTTAGCTAAATTTTTTGGATCAACTCAGGTTTTAAAAGATATTTCTTTAACTGTTAATAAGGGCGATGTTATTTCAATTATTGGTCCTAGTGGTAGTGGAAAATCAACCTTTTTAAGATGTTTGAATCTTCTTGAAGAACCAACAAGAGGAAAATTAACTTACCTAGATAAAGTTTATTTCAGTGTTAGCAAATGTAAAGATGATTTTGTTGATTATGTTAAATATCAAGAAGATTTAAAAAAATATGAAGATAGATTAGTTGAAACTGAAGACAACTATGCTATATATAAAAATAAGTTAATTGAAGATAAAACTAATAAAGAATATAAGCTTAAAGCTAAAGAAGCAAAAAAGGAATTTAATGAAGTTAGAAAACATCCTATTTTAAAGAAAGATTATTTTAATAAAGAAGGCTATGAAGAAGCAATTAAAAATTCTCCTTCTTTTACAATTAATCAAAAAGAAATTAATGAGATTAGAACTCATGTAGGTATGGTCTTCCAATCATTTAATCTTTTTAATAACTATAATGTTTTGGATAATTGTATTCTTGCACAAACAAAAGTATTAAAAAGAAAATATGACGAAGCAAAAGAGATTGCTATTAAAAACTTAACTAGAGTTAATATGCAAGATCGTATGAACTATAAAATTTCAGAATTAAGTGGTGGACAAAAACAAAGAGTAGCTATTGCAAGAACTTTGTCAATGAATCCTTCAATTATTCTATTTGATGAACCAACTAGTGCTCTTGATCCTGAAATGGTTGATGAAGTTTTATCAGTTATGAAACGACTAGCTGAAAAAGGAATGACGATGATTGTTGTGACTCATGAAATGAATTTTGCTAAAAACGTTTCTAATAAAGTTGTCTTTATGGAGAATGGCTATGTTGTAGAAAGTGGTAATCCAAAAGATATTTTCGATAATCCAAAAACAGAAAGACTAAGAGAATTTCTTAAATTGGACAAATAATTAAAATAATTTTTTTAAAAGAAGTGTTGGGAAAAATCCTAGCACTTTTTTAAATAAGCCTGCAAAAACCACTTATTTTTACTTTTTTCAGTAAATTAATTTTTTATTTCCACATAAAAAAATCAATCATTTTAAAACTTTTTTAAAATTTTTCCTTATAAACTCCATCTTATTAGTGAAGGCACCTATTTTGTCTTTAAGGAGGTGATAGGAAATTATGAAAAGTAATTTAATTATTTAAAAACTGCAATCTATGTTTATCCCTCTAAACATAGATATTACTAAATTTATTTTAACTTTGAAAATACGCTACCAATACTATCGTTAATAATAAGTTTTACATTTCTATTTACATGTAATTCACTTTTGTTAATGATGACGATATTATCACCAAAAAAATATCGTATTAAACCATTTGCTGGATAGACATTTAAAGAAGTGCCAGCAATAATTAGTAGGTCAGCTTCTTGAAGAGCAATGATTGATTTTGTTAGGACCATTTCATTTAAAGGTTCTTCATAAAGGACAACATCAGGCTTAATAATCCCTCCACATTTAAGACAATGTTCTTCTGGAGCCAGTGCTAAAAAATCTTTAAGATCATAGAAATGACCACATTTTGTGCAATAGTTTCTATGAATAGAGCCGTGGAGTTCAACGACATTTTTACTCCCAGCTTGTTGATGAAGACCATCAATATTTTGAGTTACTATCGTGATATGTTTGCCATTCTTTTCTTTATCTGCTAAATATTTGTGAGTTATATTAGGTAAAGCATTTTGATTTATCATAAATTCACGATAGAACTCAAAAAAGGTTTCGGTGTGATTTATAAAATATGTGTGAGAAAGCATTTCTTCATATGGTTTATCATATTTGCTTTTAAGCTTATATAAACCATTTTCACTTCGAAAATCAGGAATGCCACTTTCTGTTGAAACTCCGGCTCCACCAAAGAAAACGATATTTTTAGCATTATCTATTAAGGCTTGTAATTCTTTAATTTTGTCTAAACTATTATCTTCCATAACAAAATTATAAATATTTTCAAAAGAAGTGAATAGTGGCATAATTTTAGCAATGGCGCAATGACGTAATTGGTAGCCGTATCGGTCTCAGAAGCCGATGAACCGAAAGGTTCGTGGAAGTTCAAATCTTCTTTGCGCCACCATTTTATAACTAACATTTTGATACATTCAGGCCTGTTTTTGTTATATACATTGCTATTTTTACAAAAGTTTACTAAATTTAAACCATATCTAGAAAACTAGGAAACAAACTTAAATCCATACGTTTAAAACGAAATCTTAGCCAAACTGAAATGGCAGATATTTTAGGCTATTCAGGTAAAGGAATGATCTCTCGCCTAGAGGACGATTCTGCAGAAATGAGTTATGACAAATTAATGATTCTTTTATCTCGCTTTGGTGATGAATTTGAAGGAGAAGAAATTGAACCAATCATTCCTGTAGTTGAAACTTCGTATTGCTTTAAAACAGATAACTTATTAATTAAAGTAGTTGGTTTTAACGAATTAGAAGACACTCTTTCTTTAAAAGTAGCACCATATCAGCGCGACTTTGTCGCAGATAATGCTATCTCATTTGCGGAAGCATATGCCGCTGAAAGACATGGAACGAAAACAGAGTGCTTTGTAGTCTATAAGGAAAATCATCCTGTTGGATTCGCTGCGATTGCTTTTGACACTACAGGTGGTGCCAAAGGAGAAAAGAAATAGATGCGCAATTCCTATTGCCTTTGGCGACTTATGATTGATATGGATTATCAAAACAAAGGATTTGGAAAAGAATTATTAGAAGCGATGATTAAATGGTGTAAGACTTTTCCTTTTTGTGAATCAGACACAATTTACACCAGTTGTGATGTTGCTAACAAAAAAGCCATCCATTTTTATCAAAGATATGGTTTTGAACTAACAGGCGATTACATCGATGGAGAAATAGTATTAAGAAAACACATATAAGAGGTGGAAATAATCTATGAACGAAAAATATGAAGTAGTTAAATTTGAGCAAGATAATTTAATTCTTGATGTTAATGTTTCTCCTAACGAGGATACGGTTTGGCTATCCAAGGAAGATATGTCAACTCTTTTTGACAGGGATAGGAGTGTTATTACCAAACATATAAATAATATTTATAAGGAAGGCGAATTAGACAGAGAATCAACATGTGCAAAAAATGCACACGTTCATTTAGAGGGGTCTAGGACCATAACAAGAATTATTGAGTTTTATAACCTTGATGTTATTATTTCCGTTGGATATCGTGTCAGATCACGTAATGGTGTTATTTTTAGAAGATGGGCCAATTCAGTGTTAAAAGAATATTTGTTAAAAGGGTATGCATTAAATAAAGATCGAACTTTAATAACTGATGATAACTATATAGAACTAGTCCATCGAGTCAATAGTATTGACAATCGTGTTTCTAAACTAGAAACAGACAATCATATAGATAACGAGAAAATATTTTTTGATGGGCAGTGGTTTGACGCAAGGAGTTTTATAAAAGACATTTTTACAAGAGCAAAAGAAGAAATCATACTTATTGATCCATATGCTGACATTAAGGCTCTTGACTATCTCAAAGTTAAAACAGAAGGCGTAATAGTTCAACTATTTATATCTTCGAAAGCTAAGCTTACACAAGGAGATATCGATGCTTTCAATGAACAATATGGGAATCTAGAGATTATATTAGATGATAACTTCCATGATCGCTTCGTCATCGTAGATAGGAAAATCCTTTATCATTTGGGAGCATCGCTAAATTATATAGGGAAAAAGGTTTTTGCTATAACAAAAATAGAAGATGAAAACTTATTGGTTTCTATAAAAGAAAGGCTTGGTGTCTGATAAACCTTGTTCCATTTTTTCAAAGGAAACGAAAATTGTATTATTTCTTTCGCTTATTGCCATCTGATAACTAATATTATGATACAAAGCAAGGGTGTCAAATATCCGATATAAGTGCTCAATCCTGGGCACTTTTTTCTTTATTTATTGTTTTGCCACTAGGAATTCCGGGTGTCAGTCGGCCATATTTCGGGAAGATACCAACACAGGATAATCAAATGCTGGCCCATTTCCGATGACCGACTTCAAAAACCACGACACCCCACGACATCCCTGCAAAAATACCAAGTTTGTCTCGGCTCAATCCCGCATCAGTCTCTATGTAGTCTCACTTTTGGAGAGAATACTTGATTCAAAAAGCCACGTCTATTAAAAGTCATTTCCAGCCCACGTGGAGATGGCTTTTTGGAGGCAGGATTGTAGAGATGGGATTTTTAATTAACGGCTTCTTTTTATAACCCTATGCAGATGACTCGGTTACGCTGTTACGCTATAATAATGGTAGTGCGAATATGAAAGCAGTTTTGAAATATCTGATTATTACTTTTGCCTTAACTTATGCTTGTTGGTGGGGCGTAGCTGCTCTTGTAGCATATACTGATTTTGTATATGGCGACATATTACCTACATTTATATACGTTATAGGCAACTTCGGCCCGGCTATTGCCGCATTATTTTGCATTGACGGCAGACCCTACCTAACTTCATTGAAAAAATTTTTATTCTCCTACAAAAAACGCGGAATATGGTTTTTCCTTTTATTCGTCGCCCTCGTTACGCTCACTGTAGGACTTTCTTCAATGGAATGGAATCCGCAAATGACGGGGTTGAATTTTTTTATCTCGTTGATCGGTTCCATCTTTGTTTACGGAGGTGAGGAAGAACTTGGCTGGCGAGGAATTTTACAGTCCACCTTATCTAAGAAAATGGCATTCCCGTTTGCCGCGCTTGCGTGTGGTGTGATATGGGCGTTATGGCATTTACCGCTTTGGTTTATAGAAGGCCACCCCAACCAGTCAATGCCCTTCTGGGTACAGGCAACGCTCGGCATATTTCTTTGCTTTTGGCTTGGCACAATTTATGAGCGCTCAAAATGTCTGCCGCTGTGTATGCTCTTCCACGGTTTTGTTAATGTGATGTTGTCGTCATTCGTGTTAAAACTGAACTGGATATTGGTTGTTGGGATCATACTGACGACAGCCGTGGCAATCGCTCTTTGGTTGCTTGAATTAAAGCAGGCAAAAGGTATAAATAACCAGCCGACAAGATGATAAAAGCGAATACAATGAAGTTACAACCGATGCAAAAAACGGCAAACTTAGAGGAGCATTTTTGAATGTCGATATGGCCATAAGCAGATCGGCATGAGAATAACTAATCTTAAAGTCGCATCGTAAGTGGCGCTTTTAGGGTTTCGTTTTGCTAGTAGGGGTGTCGTTTTGTATCAAAACGATGGCACAAAGACATTTTATAAATAACACTTTGATAAAAAGTAAAGGCCTCAAAATGAACGATATTTGCTCGAGAAATCGGGCTTTTTTCATTTCAAGCGTCTTGCTAGTAGAGAAAAATTGATTTAAATCTACGGATTTTAGAATTTTGGTTCTACTAGAAAAATGAAAGCCTACTAGCAAAACGTATCTCTACTAGAAAAAGATATCCTTATGAATCCGCAATTTTATTTTAATTAAGCGGTAACATAATGACTATGAATAAGTTAAATCTATTTGTTGTTTTTAGGTCGGTATACCGATATATTATTGGTATGACATTTTTAGATTTATTAGCTTTTAAAAAAACAACAGTTTATGCGTTATCCAATAAAAGCGGGATTCCGAAAACCACTTTAATTGATATTGCGTCTAGTAAGACAGACATTTTAGAGTGTTCTGGTAAAACATTATTAGCAATATCAAAAAGTTTAAATGTATCAATTGAAGAGTTACTTTCTCTAGAAAAAGAAGAATCTAAAACTTTGTTGCCTTTATTTTTATATGATGCGATTTCAGAATATAGAAAATCTATACGTGAGAATAGTTCTTTATTAGATTGCTATAGTGACCAATTAAATAGTTCTATCAATGTTGCTGAAGTTGAACATCTCATTTCGAAAGAACAAGCTGATCGATTAAGAGCAAGATACTTTAGGAGATAAACACTATATGATTAATTTTACAAATTTTCCGATAAGAAAAAGGGCGTATGGGGGTGCGAATGGGAATAAACTATCGGTAGTATTTAAGCGATAGCACAAAGATAATCTCGAATATCAGTATTAAAGTGCTGTTATTATTTGAGTAATAGTTAGATAAAGCTAAACAAGTTTTCTTCCGATAAATCCACAAGCCTGTAAGAAGCATTTTAGGTGGGATGCATAATTGTTATTTTGCCTGATTTAAATTATAAAGAGTAATCATAGAAGGACAATGTCCCTCAAAATGTCCCTCAAAATGTCCCTCAAAATGTCCCTCAAAAGGATTTAGCAAAAATTATTGATGCTATAAAAGAAAAACCAATAATAACTAGAGAAGAGTTAGCTTCTGTTATTGGAAAAAGCGTTAAAACAGTAGCAAGAATTATTAGAGATTCTAAAATTATAAACTTTGTTGGCTCATCTAAAACAGGCCATTGGGAAATTGTAGATAGAGAACACAAAGATAAATAACATTAATAGTATATTTATATGCCGTTTCGTTTTGCTGGTTGAGGTGTCATTTTGTATTGTAGCGATGAAAAAAGACATTTTAACTAACATTTTGGTACAAAATAATGGTAAAAATTCATTACATATGTCCGAGAAATCGGGAATTTTTTATGAAAACATTCTAGTTAGTGAAAACTAACATAATTGTTGTAGCGTTTCTATAACAGTGTTATAATAACACCGTTATAGGAGGAATTTAAATGAACGAAGAAATAATGGAAGAGATTCTTAAAGCAGCTAAGGAAGAATTTTTATCTCTTGGATACATTGATGCTTCAATGAGAAATATTGCTAAGAAAGCGAAGCTAACAACAGGATCTTTATATTATCGTTTTTTAGATAAAGCTGAAATGTTAGATGCAGTCGTTGGAAATGAAGCAGAAGAACTTTTAGCAACTTTTAAACAAATTCAAAATGATTTTGCTAAAAAAGAAATCAAGCGTCAAATAAATGAAATGACAAACTACACAGAAAACGGTTTACACATTCTTTTAAACTATATCTATGATCATTATGATGCATTTAAGATTATTGTTTGCAAAAGTAAAGGTTCTAAATATGAATTTTATCTTGATAGCTTAGTAGATGTAGAAGTAGAAAATACTTATCGTTTTATTAATGAATTAAAAGCTAAAAATATAACGGTTAAAGAACCAAGTGAAGATTTGATACATATTTTGTGTACGTCATTTTTTGCAAGTATTTTTGAAGTTGTTCATCATGATATGAAAAAAGAAGAAGCTTTAAAATACGCTGATGAAATTTATGCTTTTAACCAAGCTGGATGGTCTGTTTTATTAGGCTTAGATTTTAAGGAGAGTTTATGAAAAAAGAAAAAGTATTTCCACGTTTAATGCATTATGCTGGAAAACATAAAGTTCTTACATATTTATCGCTCATTTTATCGGCAATTAGTGGAGTTTTTGCTATTATGCCGTTTGTTTATATTTATTTTATTATTCGTGATGTAGTGCAAGTTGCACCAGATTTTTCAAAAGCTACTAATTTGGTGTTTTATGGATGGATGGCTGTCGTATTTGCCATTCTTGCTATCCTTATTTATATTGGGGCTTTGATGTGTTCACATATTGCAGCTTTTAGAATTGCTGGAAATATGAGAATAGAAGCAATAGAACATCTTACAAAGATACCAGTTGGTGAAATAGAAGAGGAAGGTAGTGGTAAGTTAAGAAAGATTATTTTAGATTCTAGTAGTGCGACTGAGACTTATTTAGCCCATCAACTTCCTGATATGGCTCAAGCAATTCTTATGCCTTTAGCTATTATAGTTATATTATTTATATTTGATTATAGGCTTGGTCTTGTTTCTTTAATTCCAATTATCCTTGGATTTTTATGCATGTTTAAAATGGTCGGTCCAAAAATGAAAAATGACATGGCTCAATATCAAAATGCTATGGAAAGTATGAACAATGAAGGTGTTGAGTATGTTAGAGGAATTCCTATTGTTAAGACTTTTAATCAATCAATTTATACTTTTAAAAGATTTAAAGGAGCGATTGATAATTACTCTAACTTTTGCATTTCATATACAAAGAGATGTAGAGGACCAATGATCGCCTTTGAAATATGCGTTAATTCCGTTTTTGCCTTTCTTATAGCAATGGCTCTTATTTTATCTGGCGTTAAGGCAACCGATCAAACGTTTATTTTAAATTTAATTTTCTACATTGTTTTTACTCCGATTATATCAACAACCCTTTTAAGAGTTATGTATATGTCTGAAAATACAATGATTGTAGAAGATGCATTAAATAGAGTAGATTCAGTTCTCTCTATTGAACCATTAAAGGAAACCTCTAATCCTTTAAAGCCAAATGGAGATGAAGTGAAGTTTGATAGTGTCTTTTTCAAATATAAAAATAAAGAAAAATATGCATTAAATGATATTAGTTTTATTGCAAAAGAAAATTCGATTACAGCTCTAGTAGGTCCTAGTGGCGGTGGCAAAAGTACTATAGCTAGTCTTCTTAATAGATTTTATGATGTGGAAAAAGGCTCTATTTCTATCGGTGGAGTTGATATAAGAAACATAAAAAAAGAAGATTTGATGAATGAAATTAGTTATGTTTTTCAGGATTCAAAACTTTTAAAAAATACTATTCTTGAAAACGTAAGAATGGGTAAAAAAGATGCGACTTTAGAAGAGGTTAATGAAGCTTTAAAACTTGCTCAATGCAATGACATAATTGCTAAACTTCCTGATGGGTTAAATACTATTATTGGCGCTAAAGGAACATATTTATCAGGTGGAGAAATGCAAAGGATATCTCTTGCGCGAGTCATTCTAAAAAATTCTAAGATTATTATTTTAGATGAAGCTACAGCCTTTTCTGACCCTGAAAATGAGTATTTAATTCAAAAAGCATTTCAAAATCTAAGTAAAAATAAAACAGTCATTATGATTGCCCACAGGTTATCAACTATAAAAAATGCTGACAAAATCCTTGTTGTTAACGATGGTAAAATTGTTGAAGAAGGAACTCATGATTCATTGCTAAAAGAAGATGGAATTTATACAAAAATGTGGAACGATTATCAAAAATCAATCAAATGGAGGGTTAAAAATGCTTAAATATCTCATGCATAAATTTGCTTTGACCGAACAGGGAGCAAAAGATTTTATAAAAACTCTATTAATGAACGTATTAAGCAATATCGCATTGATGATACCAGTATGGCTTTTATACATTTTAGTAAACGATCTTCTAGGGGAAGGAATTCCGGATAGTCATTATTATTTGTTTATTTTTGGATCTTTAGGAATAATCGTTGCATTAGGATTAATTTACTATATTCAATATCACTGTTCTTATTTCCTTACTTATAAAGAAAGTGGTAAAAGAAGAATAGCTTTAGCTGAAAGATTAAGAAAATTACCTTTATCGTTCTTTTCGCATAAAGATTTGACTGATATGACTCACGTCATTATGAATGATGCGACTACAATTGAACAAAGTTTTTCGCATTTTATGCCAAATTTTTATGGTTCAATGCTTTCGACGGTTATAGTAATGATTCCTATATTTATTATTGATTGGAGGATGGGTCTTGCCTCTTTATGGGTAGTTCCGGTATCTATACTCATTGTGTTTGCTTCTAGAAAAGCACAAAACTATTTTAATAGGAAAAAGGACAAAGCTGATTTAGAGCTTCAAAATAATGTTCAAGAGTGCATTGAGACTATAAAAGATTTAAAAGCTACTAATTCAGAAAAAGAATATATGAAAAAAATTAAAAAAAATGTCAGATTAGTGGAGAAATTTCATATTCAGTCAGAATTAGGCGTCGCTTTATTTGTGGTAAGTGCTCAAATGATTCTTAAATTTGGCATTGCTACAACAGCTTTAGTAGGTTCAATTCTTCTTATTGACGGTTCGCTTGATATGATGATTTTCTTTATGTTCTTACTCCTCGTTTCTAGGTTTTATGAACCTATGGCAACAGCACTTCAAAACTTAGCTGCAATAAACTCTACATTTTTGAATATAGAAAGAATGAATGAATTTTATAATTGTCCTATTCAAACAGGCAAAGATAGTTTTATACCTAAAAATTATGACATAACCTTTGATGATGTGAAATTTGGTTATGATAAGGATGAAAGTGTAATTAACGGTGTTTCCTTTACTGCTAAACAAGGCGAAGTAACTGCGCTTGTCGGCCCAAGTGGATGTGGAAAATCAACTATATCAAAACTTTGTTCTAGATTTTGGGATGTTGATGATGGAACTATTAAACTTGGAGGAGAAGTAATAAAAAATATTGATCCAGAATGCCTTTTAAAAAACTATTCTATAGTCTTCCAAGATGTGAATTTGTTCAACAATACAATAATGGAAAATATCCGTATCGGTAGAAAAGATGCGACAAATGAAGAAGTTATCGAAGCAGCTAAAAAAGCAAATTGTGATGAATTTGTATCTAAATTACCTGATGGTTATAACACATATATAGGAGAAAATGGTGCTGAATTAAGTGGAGGAGAAAGACAAAGAATTAGTATAGCTAGAGCTTTATTAAAAGATGCTCCAATAGTGTTACTTGATGAAGCAACTGCATCATTAGATGCTGAAAATGAGACGATAGTTCAAGAAGCTATCTCTAACGCTACGAAAGGTAAAACTGTTATAGTTATTGCTCATAGGATGAGGACTATTGAAAATGCTGATAAAGTAATTGTTTTAAATGAAGGAAAAGTTGTAGAAGAAGGTAATCCACAAGAATTAATTAAGAAAAATGGTCAATTTACAAAAATGGTAAGTTTACAAAAAGAATCAGCAAGTTTTAATATTTAGTTCATCATAAACAAAAGATTGTCACCTAGCTTTTGAGCTTGGTGACTTTTCAAGCTAATCAATAGATAACAATACGTATATAAATTTAGGATTTTTTGAAATGAGAATTTATATTCAATAAACAAACATTTTCAAACGTAAGCAAAAGCGTGACATTAAACATTAATTAAGGGTTTTCGTTTATCTAGTAAGGGTTTCATTTTGCTAGTAGAGGTGTCGCCTTGTATCAATTCGATAGCACAAAGACATATTTGTACTAACATTTTGATACAAAGTAAGGGTGTCAAAATTAATAATATTTGTCCGAGAAATCGGACATTTTATTTTAATTTTAGAGTATTTTGCTAGTTTAAGTTTTAACAATAGAGCAAGTAAAAATATCTAAATTAGGGCTATTAGATAAATGAAACTCTATTAGGTAAACGATATGCCTACTTGATAAATGATACACCAGGTAAAAAAAGATACTCCTATAAAAATTTACTTTATGAAAAAGTTTAAAATATATTCTATTAACCACATTTATTAACCACATTAATTAATTTATTAACCACTTTATAATATATAAGATCGATGTCGGTGTAAATGTCGGTGTAAATGTCGGTGTAAATGATGTAGAAAAAAAGATTATTGAGGAGCTTTTAAAGAATCCGATTTTAACTGCTGATAAGCTATCTTTAATAGTAAAAAAGAGTAAAAGAACAATTGAACGTTATTTAAAAGCTTTGCAAGAAAAAGGATATTTAGAAAGAAGCGGTCCTGATAAGACAGGAGTATGGAAAATAGTAAAATAACTTACTTTAAACAATTTAAACCTCACAATAAATGGTTTAACTGAATTGGAACGAGTTATATTAGAGGAAATTAGTAATAATTCTAAAGTTGCAAGAGATGGTTTGTAGTCTAAGATAGGTAGGTCTTCTGATCATACCTAACGAATTTTAGACACTTCGGAAAATAAAGGATATATCAGAAGAAAAAGTTAAGATAAATCAAGTATTGGAAGATTTTAAAATAATGACAAATAAAGTTATTTTCAAAAAGGATGAAAAATTTTAGCCAATAATTTTGTTTATAGAATTAGTAAAATTTAACTATTTAAATGAGTAGGTAAACCGTCATCAACGAAATCTTTTGTGCAAACTATTTATATTTTTATGGTATTATTTTTGCATGCGGTACGACACACTTTATGAAGTTTTAACGATTATTAATAACATTATACTTTGTCTTATAGGGATACCATTTTTTTTACAAGTGGTTTATATGATTTTGTTTTGGGTAAAAAAGAAAGTTTATCCAAAAAGTTCTATAAAGCATAAGGCTGCCATAATAATTGCGGCGCGTAATGAAGAAAGTGTAATCTACAATACGGTTAAGCACATTTATGAGGATCAAAATTATCCAAAAGATAAATTTGATGTTTATGTTGTGGCTCATAATTGCACTGATAAAACAGCTGAACTTGCGGAAAAAGCCGGCGCAAAGGTTTTTGTTTTGAACGACCCAGACAAAAAGCGTCATATTGTTTGCTATGCGTTAAAATATGGAATTAATGAGATTATCAAAACAGGTATAAATTATGATTTTTTTATTAGATTTGATGCTGATAATCATATTTGCCCTGATTTCATCTCTTTAATGAATGATTGTTATTCATCTGGAGTAGAACTAGCTTGCCCTTATGAATCAGCGTTAAACATTTCGCAAAACAATTTCACTCAAGCTTGTGGACTTTATTATATTTTCAATTCTAGATTTGGCGGTAGAGTTAGAGAAAGACTTGGATTAAGTGCACATTTAAATGGGCCAGGAATGATGTTTTCTAGCAATATAGCAAAAAAATATGGATATGATTGCGAAACAATTTGCGAAGACACTGAATTTTCTTTTAAAAGACTTTTGGATGGCTATAAAGCACATTATGTTGAAGATGCAGTTGTATATGAAGATTTGCCTTCTACAATGAGAGACACTTACGCAAGAAATATTAGATTAGGCTCAGGTAATATTATTTTGTTAAAAAAATATTCTTTAAAATTACTAGCTAATTTATTTAGATTTAGAAAAGGGAGTCTTTCTTCGCTAGAACAAATCTTAACTTTTTCTTTTATTCCTTTATGTCCAATTTTATGCATATATTTACCAGTATTTTACATTTATTCTGCTTTGCATTTAGGTTTGACTGGTCAGTATAATGCTTTAATTAATATGCTGATTCTAATTGGTTCTATTCTATTATTTCTTTTTATTTTTATGGGCATTCTGCAAGGTTTTGTGTTAGTTTTGCTTGATTATAAAAAGATGGGAGTAAAGAAAAGACGTGATCTTACAAAAGGAATCTTGTTATTTCCTGCTTTTACAGTAGTATATTGCGTAACTATAACATTTGGTGTCTTTTCAAAACCAAGGTGGATTCCTATTAAGCGAAATCCAAGTGCAGCATAATTTTAAGTTTACTCTTCTAATTATTTTAAAGTTTTCTATATAAACCATTTACTAAAAATTTTTGTTTTTAAATTTTAATTAAGAATAAAGGCACTTCAAACATGAGCAAAAATAATTATGCAGTTATAGTTGAGCATTTAGTCAAAACTTATAATAAAGGTGAAGTAAAAGCAGTTAATGACATTTCCTTTAAAGTAGAAAAAGGCAGTCTTTTTGCTTTTTTAGGAGTTAATGGAGCTGGTAAGTCTACAACAATCAATATCATTTGCTCGATCTTATCTAAAGATCAAGGAAGAATTTTCGTTGATGGCTTAGATATTGATAAAGATAGAGAACAAATCAAAAAAGAAATTGGCATTGTTTTTCAAAATAGTGTTTTAGATCAAGAATTAACTGTTAAAGAAAATCTTGAGATAAGGTCATCTTTTTATGACTTAAACAAACAGCAAAGAGAAGACAACCTTAAAAAGATAATTGATTTATTAGAGCTTGAACCGATTTTAAAAAGACCTATAAAAAAACTAAGTGGTGGACAAAAAAGAAGAGTTGATATTGCTCGAGCGATGATTCATTTACCAAAGCTCTTGATATTAGATGAACCTACAACCGGTCTTGATCCAAAAGCAAGAAGAACTGTTTGGTCTTTAATAAATAATATCAAGAATGAGACTGGGATGACTGTTTTTTTAACAACCCACTATTTAGAAGAAGCAGAACAAGCAAGTCATGTTGTTATCATGGACAAAGGTCATATTATTGCAGAAGGTACCCCGGTTGAATTAAAAAACAAATATAGTAACGATTATTTATACAATTATTCAAAGAAAAACCCTGAATTAGAAGGGATTTTACATGAGAATGGTATAAAATTTAGCTTTGATGAAGAAAATGAAACTTATAAAATTGTCATCGAAAAAGGTGCATCAGCTACTGATTTTATAACAAAGTATGCAAAATACTTAAACGATATCGAAGTCTTAAAAGGGAATATGGACGATGTATTTTTAAACGTAACCGGAAGAGACATTTTAATAGGAGACGATAGTAATGATTAACAGATTAATGAACAATCTTAACGTATTTTTAAATCTTACTAAAAGACATTTTTTAGTCTTCTTTAAAAATAAGATTAGAGTTTTATATACACTTTTAGTCCCTATTATTATTTTACTTGTATACATTCTCTTTTTAAGAAACTTAGAACTATCAACAGTTCAAAATATTTTATATGAATTAGAGGTTGAAGCGACTCCTGAATTAACAACTTATATTAATACATTAGTTGATTCTTGGATGTTATCAGGAATTATCATTTTAAGTACAATAACGATCTCTATTCAAACTAATAATATAATCATTAATGACAAAGAAAACGGAGTTAATCGTGATTTTGCCTCTTCACCAATTAAAAATTCTTATTTAATTGGTAGTTATTTTTTATTTAATTTTATAGTTACAATGTTCCTTTGTTTGATTGTCATGCTAATTTGCTTTGTCTATCTTGCTATAATGGGTGAATTTTTCTTAACTTTTATTGATTTTTTAATCGCTTTTGGAGTTTTAACTTTATCTACAACAACCTCAACACTTTTAACAATTTTTATTTGTTCATTTATTAAACATGAATCAACTTTAGCTAGTATTATTGCTGTTTTTTCAACGGTCGCTGGTTTTGTAATTGGAGCTTATATGCCTTTATCAATGTTCCCAGATTGGTTTAGAAATATTTGTGGCTTTGTTCCGGGAACATATTCTACCGATTTAATGCGTTTTGCATTTATGGCAACTCCTTTAGATGGTTTAAGTGGACTTGTTAGTAATTTAAATCTTGCTAATGGAGAAGAATTAATTAACGATTTATTCAATAGTTTTGGATATGAAATCAACCTTTTTGGAACAAATATTAACGTTGGTTATCAAGCTTTAATTAATGTTGGTTTTGTTGGTATCTTTATAATTTTAAATATTTTTTCGGTAAAACATATAACTAAAGTAGTTGCTGATAATTAGTAAAACAAATCTTAAAAACGGTTAATTACATTCAAAAACCTTGCAAATCTAACTTAAATAATTAATATAACTAATGGTGTTAAATACATTTTTAAGGTAATAAGTTTATATGGCTCAACATGTTATTGTGAAAGAATATAATCCTCTTTACCCAAAACTTTATAATGAAGAGGAAAAGTTAATTAAAAAGATACTTGGCAAAAATCTTGTTCATATAGAACATATTGGTTCAACTTCGGTGCCAAATTTAAAATCAAAACCGATTATTGATATTTTAGTAAGCGTCAATTCACTTGAAGAAGTTGATTTAAAACAAAAAGAATTTGAAGCAATAGGCTATGAATATATGGACGAATTTGGTATTAAAGGTCGTCGCTATTTAAGAAAAGGTGGAGATGAAAGAACACATCAAATTCATATTTTTCATAAATCTGATAAGAATAATCTTATTCGCCATATTGCATTTAAAAACTATTTAATTAAACATCCTGATATAAGAGATGCTTATGGTGAGTTAAAGGAGAATCTAGCTAAAAAATTTCCTTATGATATCGATTCATATTGTGATGGCAAGGATGCATTTATTAAAAAGTATGAAGAATTGGCTATAGAGGCATTCTCAATAAATCATTGTGATTACTGACAAAGTGTAATTTATCTTACTTTATAAGTAAGAAATAAATTGAATGAGAAATATTGCTAAATTATAATCTAGTTGGGAAATGTTTTTATGAAAGTTTTATTAATTAACGGAAGTCCTAACCAAAAAGGATGCACAAATAGAGCACTAGAAGAAGTTAAAACAACTTTAAATAAAGAAGGAGTTGAGACCGAACTTGTTTGGATTGGCAATCAACCAATCGCTGGTTGTATTGCTTGTAGAACCTGCAAGAAAACCAATAGATGTGTTTTTAATAATGATTTAGTTAATAAATTAATAGAAAGACTTGATGAATTTGATGGAATTATTGTTGGTTCTCCTGTTTATTATAGCGGCCCAAGTGGACAAATTTGTGCTTTTTTAGATCGCCTTTTCTTCGCTGGCGGAGATTTTTCAGGCAAAGTTGGAGCAGCCGTTGTTTCTTGCAGAAGAGGTGGAGCTACAGCATCTTTTGATCGTTTAAACAAATATTTTACAATTTCAAATATGGTTCAAGCCTCATCTCAATATTGGAACATGGTTCATGGAAATACTCCTGAAGAAGTCGAACAAGATTTAGAAGGCTTACAAACAATGCGTACACTTGGTCAAAACGTTGCTTGGCTTTTAAAATGCATCGAAGCAGGAAAAGAAAAAGGCATTGAAAAGCCTAAGTATGAAACTTTTTCAAAAACAAATTTTATAAGGTAACACAATGAAGAACACAGCTAAGATTTTTATTTATATAGGCGTTGCATTAAGAATTTTATTATTTGCGATTATCGAATCATTTTTATTAATTGGTTTACTTAATGTCTCTTATTATAGCGAATATGTAATTTTTGAAATTACTGTTTTTGCTGTTATGATGCTACTTGCTTTAATAATTCCAATCGCTTCTTTATTAGTTGCTCACTTTACTTTAAAATCACTTAAAGTTGCTACTAAGAAGGACGATATTATTGGAATCAGTACAGTTTGCTTAATCTTCTCTAGTATTATTGGTGGTATAGTTTTATTATCATCAGATGATAAGGATTTTGTAGCAAGTACTAATGCTAAGACAAGCAAGAGCCAAGAAGATAGTGAACTTATTCCATTAGAGAAAAATCTTAAAAGAATAAGAAATATGAAAGAAAGTGGAGTTATTAACCAAGAAGAATACGATAAACTAAGAAAGAAATTATTAGAAAACGAATACAAGTAATGAAAAAGAAAAAATTAAGTTATAAATTTTATTATGTTTTAGGGATTATTCTTAACTTTATTTTCCTATTTCTTTTTGCTTTATTTGTTACTTTACCTTTAGCTATTAAAGACTTTCCTGAATATTTAGGGCGGGTCGCAATTATTATTTGTATGGTTTCTTTTGTAGGAATTATATTTGGAGTTTATCTTGTTAAAAAAGCTAACTTTATTAAAATTAATCAAAAGCAAAATAAAGAAGCCGAGGAAGTGAAAGAAAAAATTAAAGAGAGTTATATTAAACATCATCGATACGACGAAAACGATAACAATTAAGAAAAAACCTTGCAAATCTCAACTATTTTATTAGGTAAAATATATTTAGGAGCTTAAGTTAATGGTAAACTGCCAATCTCCGAAGTTGGTTATAGCAGTTCGATTCTGCTAGCTCCTGCCAAATTAATCTTAAATGTTTTACTTTTAAAACATCATATTTATACAAACTTAAATTTCTGATTCTTTTTTGAGCATTCTTTCTCAATAATTTTAATTTAGAACCATAATTTCTTAACTTTAGGTAAAATAATGTACATTAATTTAACTTTTTAATAATGAAAGTTAAATTATGTCATTGTTTTTAACATTTCTTAATTTTATAATCTAATTAAAGATTATTATGAAAGGATTTTAAAATGGAAATTAAAAATGTTGTTGTAATAGGCGGTGGCGTTTTAGGAAGTCAAATTGCTTTCCAAAGTGCTTATTGTGGTTACGATGTCACTATTTGGTTAAGAAGTGAAGGAAGCATCGGTAGATGTAAGCCAAAGCTTGATAATCTAAAAAAAGTTTATGAAGAAACAATCGAAAAAATGGATACGCCTGAAGGAAAAGTAAAAGGTGTTTGGGCAGTTGGCATAGCTGATTTAGAAACATTTAACAAAAAAGAATGCTTAGAAAAAGTTGAAAAAGCTTATTCTAGCATTAAGCTAACAACTTCTTTAAAAGATGCGTTAAAAGATGCAGATTTAGTTATTGAATCAATGGCTGAAAACGTTGAGGAAAAAATTGAATTTTATAAAAAGGCTGCACCTTTAATGCCAGAAAAAACAATCTTAGTTACAAATTCTTCTAGTTTATTACCTTCAAAATTTGCTAAATATACTGGAAGAAGTGATAAATATTTATCATTACATTTTGCAAATTCTATTTGGTTACATAATGTTACTGAAGTTATGGTTCAAGCAAAAACCAATCCTAAGTATTTTGATATAATTATGAATTTTGCTAAAAGTATTAGAATGTTACCTCTTCCTGTAAAGAAAGAGAAAGCAGGTTATTTGCTTAATTCAATGCTTATTCCATTCTTATTTAGTGCATTAGATTTATATGTTAATGGCGTAAGTGATCCAGAAAGTATTGATATAGCTTGGACTCATGGAACCGGCGCTCCACTTGGTCCTTTTAGAATCTTAGATAAGATTGGTTTAAAAACTGCATACAATATTGTTGAAATGTATTTAAAGATTCCATCATTCCTTGCTCCATATAATTTTAAAGGAATGGCTAAACTTCTTAAAAAATATATTGATGAAGGAAAATTAGGTCTTTCAGCAGGTGAAGGATTCTATAAATATTAATTAATTTATTTTAATTATTAAAAAGGTAAGTCGAACGGCTTACTTTTATAACTCATAAAAAGAATTATCGTAAGTTATTGTATTGTTAAAATGTTTATTGGAATTAATAAGAACTTTAACCATGAAATAATCATTTGACACATCAAAAGGATTTTTAATACCAAGTGTATCTGCGTTTTTATATCTAAAACGAGAATAGTATTTTGAATTACCTAAAACGATTGAATGAGTATAACCATACTTTTCAGCAATATTACGGCTATAGTTAACAAGAAAAGTACCAATTTTTTGATTTTGGTATTTAGAAGAAACAGCAAGTGGAGCCAAGGCTAATACTTCATAATCTCCTGTATATGCTTTAGTAAACATGATGAAACCAACTAATTCATCACTTATTTTTGCGGTTAGAGTTAATCTTGGTAAATATGAGAAACTCTTTCTTAATTTTTGGACTAAAAGTTGTTCATCATGATTACTGTGTTTTTCGTTTTTAAATGCATCGATTAAAAGCTTGTTTATATCTTCGAAGTCTTTTTCTTCTTCAGGAAGAATTTTAATTCTTAGTTGATTTTTTGTTAACACATTGAAAACTTACTTAAAATAATTGAGTTTTGCAAAGTTTTTTAGTATACGACATGGATTCTTGAAATGATTTTTGCGATTTCTTCAGGCGATTCTTTAAAGTTATTTTTCATCCATTCCTTTATAACTGAGAAGAAACCATCAATGAAAAATCTAGTTGTATAATAAATCATTGTATAATCGTTATTATATTTATCTTTAGCTTTTGGTAATAATTCTTGGTTGAATAAAGTGTTAAAATCTTCATCTGCTTTAAAAGCAGAAGAGTTTTTAAAGTAAGCTTTAAATAATGGCGCATGATTTTTTACAAAAAGAAGATAATTTAGAAAAATTTGATTTTTGAAATTATCTAAATGTAGTGGCGCATTATTATTTTCTTTTTTAAACTCTTCAATAGCTTGATTTTTAGCATCTTCTAATAATTCAAATAAATTAGAATAATATGCATAAAAAGTTGTACGATGAATTTTTGCAATCATACAAACTTCACTAACGTTGATTTCAATAAAGTCTTTAATAGAAAGTAGCTCATAAAGAGCATTGATCATTTTTTCTTTAGCATTCATTTTAAAATCCTACACATTTAAAGATTGTTGTCGTTTTAAAAAGACAACTAATGGTTTTGAATATAGTCAGTAAATCAAAGCTAGCCAAATTATAACACGACACGTGTAGGATTTACAAAATTAGAAAGAAGAGAAAAGAGGATTTAAAAATGAAAGAATTTGATGCAGAAAAATTAAAAGAAGAATACCAAGTTAAGCCAAAGAAAACTAACTTAGAAGAAGCTAAAAGATTAGACCGCAAGTGTAAATTACCTGTTTATATTTTTACTTACACTTTTGGAATTATTGGTGCTTTAATTTTAGGAATTGGAATGTGCCTTGCTATGAATGTGATTGGTGGAGGAACAACTTTAATGATAACTTTAGGCATTATTATTGGTTTAATAGGTATTGTTATTGTCAGTGTAAATTATCCACTTTATAGTATCTTTTTAAGAAAGAGAAAAGAAAAATATTCTAGTGCTATTTTACTTGAGTTAAATAAATCGGAAGAATAATTGTCATTAACGTATTAGTAAACATGTTAAAAATGACTAGATACTATTTATAAATGTTATGTTAATATAGGTGTATAAAAGGATGGCACAAACAATGAAAAAAATATTATTTAGAAGTTTAGCTGCATGTTTACTTCTTTTTGGCGTAGCTGCTTGTGCAGAACCTGACCCATTACCTGATCCTGATATTCCAGATAATCCAAGTGATAATCCAGGTGGTGGTGATTTAGATGATAATGACGACAAAGATGATCCAGATGAACCGGTGATTGATGAATTTGAAATCGTCACTGAAGATAATGGCTTAACTATAGAGAAAGAAACGTTTGAATTTACTAATGCAAAAGAAGGAGACACTTATCTTTCTCCTTATGAAATAACAGCCTACACCGATAACACATGGAGCTGGGTAACTGGATTAAGGGATGAAGAAACAAAAATAGTCAGTCAAAATCAAAGTGTAATCCCTGATTCAGCATTAAGTATCTCTATTGTAGAAAATAGTGATTTGGTAGGATCAAGCGGTAGTAATGAAATTGAACAAATTAAAATTAAAATCGATAGAAAATTAATTAATCCAGGATCGACTAAGATTAAATTAAATGTTCATCCATTAAACGGGAGCTCTTCAGTCACAAAATTAACAACACTTTGTTTTAATGCAGTTGTTCATGAATATGGAACAATAGCTATTGAAACTTATAACTTAGATTTTACTTTAGATTTAAGTGAACTTGATGAAATCATAGCTGATGTCAATAACCCAGAAAGCGCAACATTTACAATTTCTGATATGGATGGTGAAGCATTTTATGGTTATAACTATGATTCGCTTTATCAAGTCGATATCCCTTTAGATAATATTCCAGAAGAGATAACTTTTTCAGAATTTAAATTTGCAAAAGATCATCAATACTATGTACAAATTTTTATTGAAGCGGAAGATTATAAAGACCGTAATTGGATAAAAATAAAAGAGAAAAGGTCAAGTAGCGATTATAAATTTGAAGACGAAGACTTAAATAGTATTTTAACTTTATCAGATGATGCAACAGTTGAAGCCGAATTAGGTGATGTTATTACCTATAACGATATTGTATAAAAATAAAAAACACTAATTATTAAAGGTTAGATAATTACGTCTAACCTTTTTATAATTAATAAAGAAATTTATGAATAAGTTTAAGGTAAGCAAAAAAGAGAAAATTATAGTATTTGGAGGATCGTTTAATCCATTATCAAAAGCTCATGGCGATTTAATACACCTTTTGATTAATAACTATAAACCGGATCGCTTTATTTTATTACCTTCTTCTGATGAATTTATAAAAGAAAAAAAGCATTTTCAAGAAGAAGATATAATTCCACTTAATAAAAGATTAAAAATATTAAAAGAATTTAATAAACGTAATCGAAAGATTGAAATAGAGTTAATTGAAATCAATAATCCAACTTTTAAAACTTATGATTCGTTAATGTTTCTTAAAAATAAATACAAAGATAGTGATATTTATTTTGCTTTAGGAAGTGAAAAATTAATTAATCTTCATAATTGGTATAAAATTAATGAACTTTTAAAGTATTTTAAGTTCATAGTTTTAAAAAGAAGTGAAGTTAGCGAATCAGTAAATAATTTAAATAGAGAAGAAATAGTTTTAAATAATAAAAGTTCTTTTATTTTCTTTAATTTTAAAAAAGATCTTCATGATATTTCTTCGACCAAAATAAGAGAACTAATAAAAAATAAAGACTATAAAGCCTTAAATAGATTTACTTATAAATATGTAATTAATGAATTATTAAAGGACTAATTTTCTGAGAAATATTTTTTATAGAGATTATTAATATTATTAATAGCTTTAGGAAATAATTTAAAGAATTTTGTTTTATGTGAAGAAAGATAATCCCCATTTAAAGATGAATCGTTTTCTATTTTTGCTAAATCATATTTTCCATTAACTTTCCAGCTCTGAAGCATGCCAATACTAATGGCATCTTTTGGACAAAAGAAGGAGCAGCGCATACACATTAAGCAATGATTATTAAATTTAATTTTATTTGTTTTAAGATCGATAGTAATGTTATTAACTGGGCAATCGTTAATACATTTTTTACACATGATGCATTTTGAATAATCAACTTTGTAAAAATAAGAATTTACTGGACCACCTAATCTTTGAATCTTAAAAATAAAAGAGTTAAACGCATAAAATAGATTATATTTAACTTTACGAATAATCTTATTTTTATATTCATAAATTAAAATATCTAAAAGTTTATTGTTATAGTTAAACAATTCTTTAATAAAATTATCGTCATATCTAAAATGAATGTTATAAGGCATTAAAAAATGATACTCACCTAAAAGAATGGCTTTTTCACGATTAACTTTTCTTATTAAAGAATAAGAAGAAGAGTTATTTAACTTTAATGGTTCTCCACTTTGCTTAGCGATAATCACTTTTTGGTTTTTATGAAAGTGAAGCTTTTTAACAAATCGATCAAAAATAATTGGTGTATTAAAAGCATAAATTGGGTAAGAAAAAATAATTAAATCATATGAGCTTAAAGAAATTGGCTTAGAGGAACCATCAATTGAAAAAGTAGTGATTTCTCCTAACTCTTCTTTTTGAAATCTTTCTTTAATTTTCTCTACTAAATATTTAGTGTTATATGTCCCAGTAAAATAAATTATAAGTGTTTTCATTTTGAATTAATCGCGTTTGTTAAATTATAAATTTCTCTATTTTCATCAAGATTTAAAAGGTTTTTCTTTAAATTATAGATTTTTGGATAGCCCCAAGAATGGAACAAACCACGTGGACCAATCCGACTTTTTAAAGGAGTATAATCACAATCTAAAGCCTTTAAGATTGATAAAGAAGCTTTAGCACTATCCATAAAAATTAGTTTCATTATGGAAGGAGCAAAGATATAAAAAAGTTTGTTATAAGCTTTATTTTTCTTGTCAAAAAGTTTAGTTACGGCAATTCCAGGATGAGATAAGGTGATATTAGAATTGCTAGTTTCTTTTAAATATAAAAGATAACTACTTAAAAGATGTTTTGAAACTGCATAACGCTTAGTTTTGTTTTTAATGTTATTTAATGTAGTAATAAAAGAATTAGTACCTAAGAGAAGTGTCTTTTTCTTTTTAAGTTTTGTAGTTGAAGTTAAACTACTTACAACAATTATTTTTGTCTCTGGCTTAATTTTTAATATCTCGCTAATTAAAAAAGCTGGACGCAAATAATTAACTAAATAAGTTTTTTCTGTGTTATTTACAAGCTCATATTTTTGATGATAAATACCACTTACATTTACAAAATAATCAAGATTTGCAAGGTTTTTAACTAAATCAATGGTATTTTGAATTGATTTTTCATCTAAATAATCAAAATGAATTACCCTAATTTTATTATGAAATTTTCTTTCTAATTCTTCTTTTAATTTATCGCCTTCATTAGTATTTCTAACTAAAAGATATAAGTCATTATTTAAATAAGATAGATAAGTCGCTAAAGAAGAACCAATTCCTCCGGTTGCTCCGTTTAATAAAACGGTTTTGTTTTTGATGTTAATGACATTTTCATCAATCCGCTTAAAATATTTTTCTTCTTTCTTCATACTTATAAAATTTTAAAGAATTTCTTGTAAAGAATAAACTTTTTATTTTGGTCAGATAGTAAGGCATGTACAATGTTGTTATACGAGGAATAATTATGGAATTTATAAAAATAAAAGTTACTTGGGAAGATTATCCAGAAAACTTATATCGAATAATATTAGTTAAGAAAAATATTACGCTTGAAGAGTTGAATGACGTTTTATGCCTTTTGCTTAAAACTAGATTTGAACATTTATCATTATTTAGAGCCGGAAAAACAACATATATAAATGAAGAGTATGTTGAACTTCCAAATCAGATTCCTTATGAAAATGTAAAACTAGTTGATGTTTTAGATAAAGAGAAGCAAATTCTTTTTGATTATGATTTAGGTGCTGGTTATAGATTCATTGTTAAAAGATGTTCTAAATACTTTTACGAATATCCTTTTAAAACTAATGCTATATTAGTTGAAGCTAGAGGAGATGGGATATTTGAAGACAATATGTCAGATTTATATAGCATAATGGAAAATGAAGAGTTTGATGAATCAGAAGAAAGAACAGGAACTTTTGGGGAACCATTACCAAAAGATTACAATTTCTTTCAAGAATTTGATTATGATTACATCAATAGTGTTTTGATAAAAGGAATTAGTTATTTTCTATCTTGGCAAGATGACGGTCTTAATGATGATTTAATTGCTGAAGACTACGATTAATATCATCTTTTTTTATCATTTCTTATAAGTTTTAATGATAAAATCAATTACTTTTTTAGTGGTTGATGTGATTGTTTTGTTCTTTTTATAAGCGATAACAATATCAAATTTAATATTTTCTTCAAGTGGTATTCCAATAATATCTTCGCCTTCTTTAATAACTTGGTTAAACAAAAAAGCACCAATATCACTATGCAAAAGAAGTTCTTTGATAGTCGCAATTTGATCTGATAATAAGCGAATATTTGGTGTAATTTTATACTTCAAAAAGAAATCATAAACAATTTTATATTGAAGGGAATCTTCTTTTAAAAGAATAAGAGGAATATTTGATAATTCTTTAATCGATATTGATTTTCGACTTGCTAAAGGATGAGATTTATTAACTGCGAAAATCAATGATGTTTCGTCAATTTTTTCATAATCTAGTTTTGAATCAATAATTCCATTATTTATTACGGTTAAGGCAACGTCTATTTCATCATTTATGACGGCTTTTTGATTTGCGTGGCTTGCAAGTTCAGTCATTCTAAGAAAAACATTAGGATATTTTTGAGTAAAAGCTTGAAAGATAGGCGCAAAAATAAAACCACCTAACATTGGAGGTATTCCAATTTTAATAGTCGAATTTGTCATAAGATAGTCTTCCATCTGACTATTAATATTTTTAAAAAGTGACACGATTGGACGCGCGATGCGATAAAGATATTTTCCTGCATCAGTTAATGTTAACTCATTATTATTTCGTATGAAAAGCTCACAACCAAGCTCTTTTTCTAGGTTTTTAATTGCTGTAGAAATAGCTGGCTGAGAAACAAAATAAAGTTTACTTGTTTTGGTAAAAGAATTTGTTTCAGCACAAGCAATAAAATAAATAAGTTGATCCATTGTCATATTAAGATAATAAACCATAAATAAAATTTATGGAACTATAAGTTTTTAATTCGGTAAAAAATACTTTATTTAATTGAGTAAGCGCTTTCATGAGCATAATATTTACATAGATTATATAAATGGAGGCGATTTTAAATATGCATTTTAGAAAATCCAAATTTTTACCATTAATAATTTTTATAGGTATAAGTGGTATTTTAACTAGTTGTAATCAGGAAACAAATACCGGATTTGATGGTAAAAGTTACGATATTTCCAGTGGTCAAGATAATTCTTTACTAGCTAAATTAGATAAGGTAAGTGGCGGATATAAAGTTACTTTATCTGGTACAGGAAAAAGTGAAGATTTTTCAGAAGAAAACAAAGTACCATGGTATTCAATACTTCCAAAAATTAAAGAAGTTGAAATTAAAGATGGCGTAAGTGGACTTGGTGATAATATCTTTAGCAACATTGATTTAACTTACTATTATTTACCAGCTTCATTAACTACAATCAGTGAAACCTCTTTTAAAGAAGGAGAAACTTTATACTCCTATGCAGATAATGTTTCAAATTCTGAAAACTTTGATATTTATTATTACTCAGAAACTATGCCTACTTCAAAGGATAAAAAGTATTGGCGTTTAGTTAATAACTCTCCAATTGCTTGGATTATTGAACATATGAATGCTCTTTTTGTCGGCAATAGCTTCACTTTTTATAACGATATGCCAAAAATTGCTGAGAGCATTGCAAAAGATTTAGGCTATGACTTAACTTGCGATTCAGTAACCGTTGGAAGTCATACTTTAGAACAATATGCAGATGTTACAGATGAATATGGAAAGATTCTTGATGATAAATTAAATAGTTCGACAGTTTATAACTTTGTTATATTGCAAGAACAATCAACCAGATCTTATACACATTTTGATAGTTTTGAAAAAGGCGTAAGCACCTTAGTTAATAAAATCCATTCAACTCAAGAAAACGCTGAAATATCTTTATATGAAACATGGGGTTTTGAAGAAGAAGCTAACGCTAAACAATGGACTGTTCCACAAATGGAAGATGAAATTTGCGCTAAATATGAAGAAGTAGGCAAAAAGTATAATTTACCAATTCATTATGTTGGTGAAGCTTTTAGTCAAGTTTATGAGAATCATAAAGAAATAAATTTATATGCAGATGATAATAAGCATCCTTCTTATGAAGGTAGCTATTTATCAGCCTTAGTTCACATTGGAACTATGTTTAACTGTGATGTTACAAGTACCGCATTCAATGGTGAATTAAGTGAAGAAACGGCAAATACATTAAAAGCAGTTGCTTCTAATGTTATTTTTTAGGAGGAAGAATAAATGAAGAAAAGAAGATTGCCAATAATTGCTACTTCATTAATGTCTCTTCTCTTTCTAGGTAGTTGTGCGGAAACACTTCCACCTGAAAATGAGCAAAACTACGCTCATTATTATCTAGTAAGTTTCTATGTTGATAATGATTTATATAGGACAGCTAGAGTTAAAGATGGGGAGACAATTGGAGAAATTATTGAAGCGCCAACTAAAGACGATTATAACTTTGTTGGTTGGCAAACTAGTGATGGAGTTGCCTTTGATTTAGCAACAAGTACTGTTAATTCGTCTTTAAGTCTTTATGCTAATTTTGAATTAATTAGTAAACCTTCGACTGGAGAAGATGAGTCAACTTTAAATGTCACTGACACTAAAGATCCAACAAAAGATTACTACTTAGTAATTGGCTGGTATGGTAAAAGCGGTACATCTGGAATTGATAAAGCTACAATGCAACATTTTTATGCGAATGTTCGTGTCTATTTAAGAGCAAATGGTGCAAGTGAAGATGATTTAGCAAATATAAGTGTTAGGGAATATGGAACCGATTTAAGAGTTGCTGAAACCGGAGAACTTGTTAATGCTGATGGCGATGTGGATTTATTTTTTGGTATGACCGACAATATCGAAGAAAAAGCGAATATACAATGTATTGAGGTTTCAGACATGTACACTATTAATTCTGTTGATAGTAGAGTTACTGGTTTGCTTACCAATAATCAAATAGCTAAACAACTATTTGATTTCCTTAGTACTGATTTAGGCAAGCAAATGTTTGATAGCAATTTTTATTTAAACCCATCTGAAATTCCAGAAAACCCTGCAGAATCAACGTCAAATGTTGAAGATGTGAAGGACCCTAACAAAACTTATAGTTTGGTAGTTGGCTGGTATGGAAGAAGTTCAAAATCGTATGTAACTGTTGAAGTAATGGAACATTTTTATTCTAATTTACTTGTTTATCTAAAAGCTACTGGAGTAAGCGATGATGATATTAATGCTATTTCAATTAGAAGATATGGGGATGAATCTACAAAAGTTGATCCAATGGCAGAATTAGTTAACGCTGATGGCGATGTTGATATTTTAGTAGGAGTAGGAAGCTCATATGGGGATCTAACTGCTCTTGAAACAATAAGTGACATACCAATGGGCGGAAGTGAAAGAGATATTATCAGATTATCTGAGGATGAAATTGGCAAAAATCTTTGTAATTTCATAAGTACAACAGATGCTGGAAAGAAAATGTTTGATGAAACATTTACCTTAACTCCAGAAGATGTAACTAAATAATGGAGGCGAATCTTGATGAGATTTAAAAAGAAATTTTTGGTTTTACCAATTGCATTAATGACATTATCAAGTTGTGAAATGCTTCAAGGTTTAGAAGAAGAAATTAATGTAGTTTTTGAGTACAATAACCAAATTATTTATAGTGATTATGCAACTCAATTTAGAAATGTATTGATGCCAACTTTAAGAGAAGAACAAATACCAGTTGACCATGAATTTTATGGATGGACCTGGTTAGATCCTGATTCAGTTTCAATAAAAGATGCTGATTTTGCAGAGAAATACTTTGAAAAGGATGGTGTAATTCATTTTGCTGATGTTGAAGATTATGCTTTTAACAGTACAGTAACATTACATCCTGTCTTTGTTCTAGAAGATGATATTCCTATTCCAAATTATTATATTGCTATTGGTTGGTATGGAAAAACTTCAACAAGTGGTCTTGACCAAGCACGAGTCGATGCTTGGACGGTTGATTTAAAAGAGTTCTTAAAAGCCGAAGGGGCTACTGATGATGATTTGAACAACATTGTAATCAATAAATATGAAGGCGATGTTGCCACTGCTGGTAGCTTAATTAATAAAGATCGTTATATTGATGTTCTTATTGGCTTTGGAAAGAACATTGGTAGTACTGGTGGAGTTGAATATATTAACAATGTTGGTGGAATTATAATGGGTGGAAAAGAAAGATATATCACTCAACTTACTGAAAAAGAAACCGCTGTTAAAGTTTTCAACTGGTTACAAACACCAGAAGGGAATGCTTCATTAGCATAAAAAGGAGTAAGATATGCAAACAAGAAAATCTTTAATCAAAGCTTCTACGGTTTGTGGATATGTTGTTGCTATCCTTTACTTAATATTAACTGCCTTTTTATTCTCGGTTAGTAATTTATGGTATTGGTGCACACTTATTTTAGGTGCTATCTCTTTATATAATTCCTTATATTCTTCAACAATAAGAGGAAAGTTAGATAGTGAACCTTTAGAAGGGAAGCTTAAACTCAAATTTTTAATAAATACAATTATTTCAATCGTTTCAATTCCTTCTTTTGTCTTGAATTTAATCGCTTATTTTTGGAAAAAAGAAGACAAATATATTTCTGTTGTTAACGAGGAATATAAAGAGGAAATTAAAGAGAAAACCCCACAAAAGTGGTATAAAAAATCTAATTTTATATTAACTTGTGTTGGTCTTATCTCAATTATATTAGGTTCATTTTTTGCTCAGATTGGTGAAACAAGTGGCTATTCTGTAGCAGTTAGAGATTTTACTTTAACTAAAGCAATGACTGATGAGTTTAATGCTGGCGAAGAAAATGCAATCAATGGGAAAAATTATACTATTGCCAATGATTGTTTAACTTATGCAGTTACTGAATATCGTCCAAAAACGACAACTAGTGAAAATCCTCTTCCAGTTGTTATAGTTATGCCTGGCTTTACTAGAACTAAAGCCACTATGGCTCAATATGCAATTGAGCTTTCTAAAAGAAATGCCATAGTTTATACAATCGATCCAGGTTCTCAAGGTGGAACAACTTATGCTGGATATGAAACTAATGAAGATGGCGAAGAAGAAATGATTAGCGCAACAGTTGATGCTAATGGTCTTAACTATCTTGTTCAATATTTATATAACAATACCGAAGAGTATGATTATTTAGATCGTACAAGATTTGGCGCAGTTGGTCATTCGGCAGGTGGCGGAAACGTTGCTCAACTTGCTCAAAATTTTGCTGGCGATACTTATGAAGAAAGCGTAATCAAAGCTTTATATATTTCTGGATATATCAAAGTTAGTGCTGCAAATAGATTTAAAGATTTAAGATGTAACGCTGCAATGTCTTATGCTTACTATGATGAAGGAAGTTTTAGATATCAAGGAAGCACAAGTGCTTTTGAAGTCATAGCAAAAAGATTTGTTAATGAAGTTAATGGTCAAAATTTAAATTACGATAAAGCCATAATTGATTATGAATATGGTTCAATGGAAGATGGAACTTATCGTGTTGTCCATCAAGAAAAGATTAATCACTGTTTTGAAATGTATGATCCTTTATCCATTTCAAATACAATTAATTTCTTTAGAAGAAGTTTAGATTTAGATACAAACCTTGCTGATAGCAGTCAAACATGGTTTGTTAAAGAAGGATTTAATGGCGTTGCTTTAATTGGTGCCTTTATCTTTATCTTCTCATTACTTGCTTTCTTAATTGATATTCTTCCATTCTTCAAAAGCTTTAGAGAAAATGCTAAAAAAGCTAAGAATTATGAAGATTCAATCAAAGTTAAATATGGTTATGCTTCTTCCATCATATTAGAAAATAGAGAAGAAGCTGGCGCGATAAAAGCAGTCAAAAAATCTTATATAGACAAAGTTACTTTCTGGTCAATCCTTGTTTTAACGGCTATTATTGCTTGTTTAGATTTTATTCCTTTAGCTAGACTTACTATGGATTGGTTCCCAGATGCTGCTAGTAATACTTATACATTCTATTTCCCAGCTAGAATGATGAATGCAGTTATGCTTTGGGCGGTATTTAATGGTTTAATTGGTTTGGTTTTAATCTTTGGAGTCAAACTTTGTGAGAACCTTTACTTTAAAGTAACAAAGCAAGAAGAAAGAATGAATTGGTATCGTTTTAAAGCGATGAAAATAAACTGGAAAGATCTTTTAAAATCAATTGGTTTTGCTTTATTCTTATTCTTACTTTTCTACGCACTTGTTGAAGTGATGTATCAAATTTTCCATCAAGATTTCCGCTTTATGCTAATTAGTGCTTCACCTCTTGAACCTCGTTTTATCGTCACATGGTTAATTTATCTTGTTCCATTCTTTGTATTTTATATTTCAAATTCTATTAGAGTTAATCTTTCAATGGCTAATGAAGGCTGGAGTGAATGGAAAGTCATGTTACTTGGTGGAATTTCAAATAGTATTGGTCTTGTTGGTATTTTAGTTGTTAATTATGTTGTCTATTTCTTAACAGGCACTGTCTATTATGGCTATTATAGTCCAACAGACACTAGTGAAATGTGGTTATTTGTTAATATGGTATTTGGACTCATTCCAATGATGTTTATTCTTCCAATATTAAATAGATTCTGTTTTAAAAAGACCGGAAATGTTTATTTTGGAGCAATACTTACTTGTATGATTTTCATTATGATGTCTTTATCAGCATCAGTATCATACATTCCAATGTAAAGAAAGGAAAAATTATGATTGATAGTTTAAAAAAAGAAGCCTTAAAAAAACATTATGAATGGAAAGGCAAAATTGAAACAAAAGCAAGAGTTGATGTATTTTCTAAAGAAAATTTATCAATGGCATATACTCCAGGCGTTGCAGAAGCTTGCATGAAAATTCATGAAGATGTTAATGAATCGTTTAAGTTAACAAGAAGATGGAATATTGTTCCAGTAATCACTGATGGAACTGCTGTTTTAGGACTTGGTGATATTGGTCCAGAAGCTGGCATGCCAGTAATGGAAGGGAAATGTGCTTTATTTAAAGCATATGGAGATGTTGATGCAATTCCTCTTTGTATAAAAAGTAAAGATAGTGAAGAGATTATTAAAACAATTGAGCTTTTAGCAGGTAGTTTTGGCGGAATCAACCTTGAAGATATTTCTGCTCCAAGATGCTTTGAAATTGAAGGACGTTTAAAAGAAGACCTTAATATTCCAGTTTTCCATGACGATCAACATGGTACAGCAATTGTTACTTTAGCCGCTTTAATAAATGCTTTAAAACTTGCTAAAAAAGATATAAAAGATATTAGAATTGTTATAAATGGAGCGGGAGCAGCTGGTGTTGCTATTGCTAAGCTTTTATTATCATATGGTGCTAAAAATATAATCTGTTGTGATTCAAAAGGTATTATCAAAAAAGGTGACCCACGCTTAAATTCTTCTAAAGCTGAACTTGCTGAAATTACTAATTTAGAAGGTATTGAAGGGCATCTTGCTGATGCAATGAAAGGTAGTGATGTCTTTATTGGAGTTAGCGTTGCTCATTGTGTAAGTGAAGATATGGTTAAAAGCATGAATAAAGATCCAATTTTATTTACCTGCGCTAATCCAATTCCTGAAATTTTACCTGAAGAATCTTATGAAGCTGGTGCTTTTATTGTTGGTACTGGCTCTAGCGAATATCCTAATCAAATTAACAACGTTTTAGTTTTCCCAGGATTATTTAGAGGAGCAATAGATGCAAAAGCTAGCACTGTTAATTTAGAGATGATGAAAGCGGCGGCTTTAGGAATTGCAAGTTGCGTTAGTGATAGCGAATTAAGTAAAAATTACATTCTCCCATATGCTTGGGATAAGAGTGTTCACTTAAAAGTAGCTGAAGAAGTTAAAAAAGCTGCAATTAAAACAGGAGCAATTAGAAAATAAATTTAAAAGATATGGTGCACTATTTGTGCACCATATCTATAATTGAATTAGATATGAAAGAAGGACTAAAAAGGTTATATAAAAATTTTAAAAGAGAAGATGTCACACCTTTTCTTTTTAAAGTTATTATTGAGATTCCAAAAGCTAGTAAGACAAAATATGAGATTGATAAGGAAACAGGTTTAATCAAATTAGACCGAATCTTATATACTTCAACTCATTATCCACATAATTATGGATTCATACCTTTAACTTATTGTGAGGATGGCGATCCGCTAGATGTTTTAGTCTTATGTAGTGAATCACTTTTACCAATGACATTAGTCAATTGCCGAGCCATTGGCGTTTTAGATATGCTTGATAATGGTAAAAGAGATTCTAAAATTATTGCAGTTTGTATAGATGATCCTTTTTATAAGGAATATAACGATATTAGTGAATTACCTAGTCATATTTTTGATGAAATACGTAATTTCTTTGATATTTATAAGAAGTTAGAAGGAATTAGCGTTGAAGAAAAAGAAGTTGAAGGCAGCGAAAAAGCAAAAGAAGTAATAGCTCATTGTATAGAACTTTATGAAAGTGGTTTAATTTGAAGAAAAAATTTCTTTCTTTAATAGACCACTTTTTTGATATAATAATTTTCGCGGCCCCTTGTTGAAATTGGTAGACAAGGTAGACTCAAAATCTACTGGTAGTGATACCGTGTCGGTTCGAGTCCGACAGGGGCCACCAAAATCTTAAAAATACACGATAAATATCGTGTTTTTTATTTGGGCTAGAAAGCAAAATGTCACTCCAAATGTCACTGCAAAGTAAACGTCAATTTTTATAAATGGGCATAATTTAAGGCCCTCTACATAAAGATTAATTACCAAAGTTCGTAAAAGTTCGTAATTTTGCTAACTTCAACCCTCACATGGTTTTATTTTAGTTACTTTACATTACGATTTGGAAGTGATATCTACGTTGGATGGCGATGAACACCTAAGTGAGCACCTAAAACCAACGAAAATGATAGAGAGAAAGTTGTAATTCAATTGATAAAGGCAAATCCATATATCATTTATGAGGAAGTGTCATCAAAATAAAAAGAAGATATGGCTAATGAATTTCAATCTTCTTGTCGAAATGAATACTTAGACTCAAGAAGATATATCGATTTGGCGAAAAAAGCATGCAGAACTTGAAGATATTTATAAAAACAAAGAAGATGAACTTAATTCACTTATTACTAAAAAGAGCGAAATCAGACAAAAAATTAATAAGTTTAATATCTTCATAGAGACATTTTAAAAAGGCGAACTCATTACTGATTTTGATGAAGCAATATTTAATTTTAATCTAGAAAAGGAATAGTCCATAAAGATAAATAGATAACATTCAAGTTCTATTCAGGATTTGAAACAACGATAAAGGCTGAGGAGTGATTCCTTGGTCTTTTTATGTATTAGAATCTAGAAAATAAGCTTGTTTTCAAGTAAAATTAGCATAACTAAGAAAGCAGGTGTTTTCATAATGAAATACGAAGAAAGCGATAGAGTAGAACTTAAGCGAGAAATGATAAAAGATTTAGATAAGGAAATTATCGCTTTTTTAAATACTTGCGGAGGAACTATTTATATTGGCGTTGAAGATAATGGAAATGTAGTAGGCATAGCTCAAGAATTGAAAGACGAATATGATGAAAAAGTTTCTGCGATTCTTACTAATAACATTAAACCTAATAGTAGAAATAAAGTTGACTTTTCTTTTAATGAAGATGGTGTTCTTGCGATTCATGTAAAAGAAGGAGATTCAAAACCATATTATTTAACTGAAAAAGGTCCTAAACCTAGCGGGACATACATAAGAGTCGGAAGAAGCAAAAGACCTGCTACTGATGATGAAATATTAACGATGATTCGAGATAGTAGTGGTTGGCTTTGGGAAAATCAAATATCTAATGAACAAGGTTTGACTTTTGATGTTTTAACTAAATTTGCTAATAGGAAAAATTTGGTTTTTAATCAATCTAAATATAAAACTCTTAAATTGATGAATGAAAAAGGTGAATTCACCAATGTTGGGTTGTTATTGAGCGATCAAAATCCTATCGAAGTTAAATTTGCTGTTTATGATAAAAATATGAACTTTAAAATTAAGAAAGAATTTCAAGGTTCCATTATTTCTATAGCAGATGAAATTTTGAATTACTCAGAATTGTTTAATGACACATCTGCAAAAATTATTCCTGGCCAAATATCAAGAGTAGAAACAAAATCCTATCCTGGTGCTAGTTTAAGAGAAGGAATAATTAACGCTATCTGCCATGCTGATTATTCTTTACCATCTAATATAAAAGTTGAATTTTTTAGAGATAAAGTAAGAATAATTAATCCTGGCAATGTTTATAATTCGACACTAGAGGCTGTTCTTGACGGAGTACAAACGTTTAGAAATCCAGCATTAGTTAATGTTCTTTATAAATTAGGGTTTATAGAAAACTATGGTACAGGTCTTCAAAGAATTAGAGAAGCTTATGAAAATGAAGAATTGAAACCGGAATTTAAAGTTATTGATAGATATTTCTTCTTAACATTGCCTAATTTAAATAAAAATAGTTATTCTTTTGATGCTAATGATGCTAAAAATGATGCTAAAAATGATGCTAAAAATGAAACTCAAAAAACTTTAGAAGAAGAGATTATTGATTTAATAAAAAATAATAACTCAATCAGCAAAATTGAGATGGCTATGAAAACAGGAAAATCTAAGGCTACTATTGAAAGATTATTGAAACGCTCAAAAGTTATTAATCACGTTGGACCAAAGAATGGCGGCCATTGGGAAATAGTAGACGAAAACAAACAATCCGAGTCATAATTTTAATATGGAGATAACGGTGTTTTTAGTTGATTCAATAGATTTAGATGTTTTAAACCCAATATATATTTATTGTTTTGGAATAGCTGGAATTGTTATTTATTTACTTTTGATTATTTTAGCTATCGTTTTTATAAAAAAAGACGTCGATTTGAATTATGATTTTGGTTATAGAACATCATTTGCTCTTTCATCAGTAAAAAAATGGAAATGGGCAAATAATATTTTTATGAAATACCTAATAATTGGAGAGCCAATATTTTTGATAATTCATATTGTTATATTTACTTTATCAGCGGTTTTTTCTTGGTTCTTTTTATGGACAATACTTACTATGGCTATAGGACTTATCTATTTTATTCCTATCGTTTTATATATTGAGATATATGGCCGTATAAAATTTAAAAATGATATAGATAAGCCTATTGAACCTCTAATAGAAAATGAGCAATCCAAAAAACAAGATATCGATGATTATTGGAAATAAATTCACAATTGTAAATTTGTAGCATTTAAAAGTTGCCGTTGTTGCCGTTGTAAGTGTGTGCAATGTATCAAAAGCATAGTATGTAGGCAACTTATAACTAACATTTTTATACAAAGTAAGGGTGTTCAAATTAACGATATTTGCTCGAGAAATCAGGCATTTTTTTACCTAGAAATATTTTTTCCAATCATATCGAAGTTATATCTCATGGTGGATTGCCTGATGGTGAAACCAAAGAAATGTTCTTCAAAGGAATAAGTACTCCTCGAAATAAAGAACTGATAAGAGTTTTATCTGACTTAAAATTTGTCGAACAAACGGGTTATGGAGTGCCTGAAGTTTTAAAACACTATGATAAGAATGTATTTGATATTGAAGAAAATTATATAAATGTTTCTATACCATATGATGCAGAAGTGATGGCCTCTATGCATGTTACTGATGTTGGTGCAGAACATGATACAGAAAATGATACAGAAAATGATACAGGAAAAACGATTATTTCAGCAATTAAATCAAATCCATACGTATCACAAGAAGCTTTAACTAAGTTATGTAATAAGTCGCGTATCACAATTTCTAGAATTATTAAAAAATCAAATAAAATTAAACGTGTTGGCCCTGATAAAGGTGGTCATTGGGAAATCATAGATTAAAATATTGATTAATAGTTTAACCTAAAAGTTACCGTTGTTGGCGTTGTAAGGGTGTGCAATGTATCAAAAGCGTAGTATGTAGGCAAAATCATAAAAATGCACGATAAATATCGTGTTTTTTATTCGCAATAGAAAGCAAAATGTTACTGCAAATGTCACTCTAAATGTCACTACAAAATAAACGTCAATCTTTTATGAAATGGGCTAAATTTTTGTTTCTAGATAAATAGAATGAATAGGCTTTATACGAATAAAGTGTTAAGCCTTTTATTTTATAGTGTTAATTCATATAAAAATTTATTTATAAATGTGTTTATTCTTTTGAAAAAAGTGCACTTATATGCTTGAAAAAAGTGCACTCATATAATTGAAAAAAGTGCATCATTATAGTAGAATCATATTTAAAGGTGATTAACTATGCCAATTAAACTTGAAAATTATAAAGAACGATTAATTGATAAAACTATTGAGTTATATTTAAAAACATTTAAAGCAATTCAAATTGTTGGTCCAAAATGGTGCGGCAAAACATGGACTAGTATGCATCATGGCAATTCTATTGTTAGATTAACTGATATAGAGAAAAGAAAACTAGCTATACTTAATCCGAAGTTAATTTTAAATGAGAATATTCCAGAGGTTATTGATGAATGGCAACTAGTGCCAGAATTGTGGGATGCTATTAGAAATGAATGTGATCTGAGGGTATCAAAAGGGAATTTTATTTTAACAGGCTCAACCGCTTTACTAGATAAGGAAGAGAAATCTAAGATTAAGCATACTGGTACTGGTAGAATTATTAAAATAAATATGTTTCCTATGACAACATTAGAATTAGGTAAATCTCTTGATTATATTTCTTTAATGGACATGTATGAAGGAAAGGAAATTAATAAATTAGTTGATCCTTTTGATATTTATGAAATTACTAGACTTATTATAAATGGTGGATGGCCTGAAAATTTAGGTCTTTCGAATTTAGAAAGTGATGGTTTACTAGCACGTGAATATATAAAGTCAGTTGTAGAAAATGACGTTAATGAAAATTACAATGATGATAAATTCTTGTTCGACTCACAAAAAATGATGATGATTCTTAAGTCATTAGCAAGAAATGAGTCCAGTTATGCAGCAGAAGCAACTATTTTGAGAGATTGCTTTAATTTTAGTAATGGCGAAGAACAAACATTAAATAAAAGAACATTATCTAGATATTTAGACATTCTAGAAAAGTTATACATTATAAATAATCAAGAAGCTTATTCAACTAATTATAGATCTAGTTCAAGGGTTGGCAAAAAGGCAAAGAGAAGATTTGTTGATCCGTCACTTGTGGCTGCTCTTTTAGGCTTAACATCTGAAAAACTAATTAATGATCTAAATACATTTGAATTATTGTTTGAGTCTTTAGTGGTTAGAGATTTAAATGTGTATATGGAATATTATAGAGGGCACGTTTATGCATTTAGAGATAATCTAAGTAATGATGAGGTTGATGCTATAGTTGAATTTAGTGATGGTGAATATGGTGCAATTGAAATTAAATTAGGAAATTATCAAATAGATGAAGCAATAAAATCATTAACCAAATTTAATGATAATGTCGCTAAAAAGCCTAAATTTCTATGTGTGATTGTAGGTATAGGATTTGGACTTACAAGAGATCCTAAATCTGGTGTATATGTTGTTCCATATAATACATTAGGAATGCATTTTAATGTCTAAACTAATTAATTTTAAATGTGACAAATACGTTGAAGTTGAAAGAGATAAGATTTCTTTAACTAAAACAACTTCATCAGAAGCACCATCAAGAAAATAACTTGAAGATAAAATAAAAGACTTATTCAAAGGATAATATTAATAAGCATAGTGTAAAGGATTGAAATGACAATCTAGTACCACCAAATGGTACGAAACTAGTTCAAGTGTACGAAATTGTATCAAATGTTATGTTTCTAGACAAAATTTTAAAAATGCACGATAAATATCGTGTTTTTATTTGGGATAGAAAGCTAAATGTCACTCCAAATGTCACTGCAAATTAAACGTCAATTTTTATAAATGGGCATAATTTAAGGCTCTCTACATAAAGTTTAATTATCAAAGTCCGTAAAAGTTCGTAATTTTGTTTACTTCAACCCTCACATAGTTTATTGGAAAAGGATTTAAAGATTGTTAATGGACTAACCGAATTTTTGATATAATTAATTAGAAACTTTACCAAGAAATAAAAATTAAAATGAATGAGTTAAATTATTTAAAACAAATAATTGATAGCGTTAAACTAATATCAGATGAAGCGATTGAGAGAAGAAAGAAATCTGGTAGTGAATTTAACATTTTTAAAGTTTTGAATCTCGAAAATAAGGAAGTACCTATTGTTCGATTTTTATTAGAACTTTTAAATCTAAATGGTTGCCATTATCAGGGTGACTATTTTTTGAAAAGCTTCATTAGAAATGCATTATCAATTGATGAAGAAAAAATAGGAGATGATGAACTCATTAAAGCTAAAGTCAGAAGAGAAGTTTCAACTATAGATAATAAACGTATTGATTTAACTATTGAAACAAAATCAACTTACATCGGCATTGAAATTAAAGTTTATTCTCATGAGCATGATCATCAGTTACAATTTTATTCTAAAGAGCTTACTAGATCGTCTAAGCATTCTTATTTATATTATTTAACTCCATTTGGAGAAGAATCAGAAGAACTTGACAAGAATAAATATGAATCAATGTCTTTTAAAGACGACATTATTCCTTGGTTGATTGAAGCAAAAAACGGGTTAGACGATACATTAATTCGATTGAAATTAAATCTTGATCAATATATATGTGTTTTAAAAGATATATGTGGGATTGAAACCGAGGAAACAACTATGAAAGTGAAAGACTATATTCTTGAATCTGAAGATAATTTAAAATGTGTAAAGACACTAATAAACGCTCTACCTAAAGCTCAAACACAAATAATGCTTAATTTTTTTAATGGTTTAAAAGAAGAATTAATAAATCATTCCATAGAGTTCGATAAGAAAATTTTTTCTTGTAATGAAGAAGATATAAAGAAATATTATGAATCTCATAAACGAGTTTGGCCATCAATAAATATCAAGTTTTTAGATAGACAAAAAGATAAAATAAACCATGATATATATTTAAGATTAGAGGTTGACTACAGGTTATTTATTGGTTTTATTGTATCTGATACAGGGGAAAAAGATGTAAAAATTATTGATAAAAAAACTAAAGATTTATTTAGTCAAGTGTTTAATGACATGAAGGTTGGTGGAGAAAATAACTGGTGGTTAGTTTGGAAATATATAATGATTGAAAATGAATGGGTTGATTTTAAATCTTTTAACGATAATGTAATTAAACTTGCAAACAAAAATAATCTGACACAATTGATAAAAAAATGTGTTGAAACGATAGAAACTTTACTTAAGGAAAAAGAAAAGGTTCTTAATTCTTTAAAAAAATCATAGATTTTTTACTATTAAGTTTTCAGAAATATTAAGTTAAATATGAAAAAAATATAATTATTAATTGATTTAAACTGCGCAATTTTTATAAAAGTAGAGAAATTGCGCAGTATAAATAAACAAATATAAGATATTAATAGTATTAAACTGCGCAAAAATACCTAATTATGAAAAATTGCGCAGTATAAATACACTAACATAAGATATTAATAGTTTTAAACTGCGCAAAAATATTTAAATATGAAAAATTGCGCAGTATAATACTAATGTAATAAGAGGTGAGTCTATGATAAT
>OIEN01000014.1_pt1 | contig 159689 bp, 165 predicted proteins | sample 1581741 | NCBI WGS metagenome assembly OIEN01 (sample SAMN01760944, study PRJEB22395) | human gut metagenome | reverse complement strand
TACCACCAATACTTTTAGGAAGAACAAGACCTTCAGCACTAGTAAGAGATCTTAAATCTATACTACCACCAATACTTTTAGGAAGAACAAGACCTTCAGCACTAGTAAGAGATCTTAAATCTATACTACCACCAATACTTTCAGGAAGAACAAGTCCTTCAGCACTAGCAAGAGAACTTAAATTTATACCACGAACATGTTGAGGAAGAACAAGCCCTTCAGCACTAGTAAGAGAATTTAAATATATCTTACCACCAATACTTTCGGGAAGAACAAGTCCTTCAGCACTAGCAAGAGACCTTAAATCTATATCGCCACCAATACTTTTAGGAAGAACAAGCCCTTCAGCACTAGCAAGAGACCTTAACTCTATATTGCCACCAACAAGTTGAGGAAGAACAAGCCCTTCAGCACTAGTAAGATACAATGAATCTATACTACCCGGAAGTGCTTTAAACTTTTCTGGATTATTTAGCCATTCTTTTTGTGATAAAGCAACCTCTTCTTCTTTAACATTAAATATAAGACTATAATCTTTTCTTTCATTTCTTTTTCTTTTAATTTCTTCTATTCTAGGATCTTTTCTATACCCGAAACCTATGATTTGACCATCTATTTCATATAAAAATTTAAGTTCTTCAAGAGTAAGATCAATATTATCATTTACCTTTTTATCAATTAAAGTAAGTAATTTCATATCATTTTCTTTTTTTAGATATTTATCTCTATCAGGAAACTCTTTTAGTTTTTCTTCAAGAATAGACATCATTTCAGGTTCCATATTTTGATTATCTGCAATACCTCTAATCTCTCCAATTTTATCTTTACCATCCATTCTGATAGCAATTCTAGGTACTTTTGCTTCACCATTCTTATCTAATGAATAATAAACATAGAAGTCACCGCCTGCTAACTGGTCTTTGGCAAAGTTCTCCCCAGCCGCAGTACACCAACCAGTATAATAGCCTTGAAGTGAATCTCTTAAAATATTATAATCACTTCCTTGTTCATATTTAATCCATTTACCATCAGTACTATTACTTTGTTGTTCTTCTCTAAAAAGACTTTGCTTAATAACATATTCATATAAAAGTTTAAAATTACCAGTACTTAATGCTTGCTTAATATCTTCTTCGCCTTTTTTATCTTTAAGAAAATCTTCCATTAGTTTTAAAGTGGTAAAAATATATTCTCTTTCTACCGGAGGAAAAGGATATACTGTTGTTTTATCTCTTTTACTAAATTTACTGGTTTCCTTATCATATTTGCCTAAATTCTGTAGTCCTTGAAATACCCAGTATTTTTCCCACATTTCATAAGATTTACTTTCTTCATCATATAAAAAGTATTCAATCCATTTATCTAAACTTTTCTTTTGGTCATCAATAACTTCTTCAGTCATTCTCCTCTTATCTTCTTCAGTCAATTTTATGTTACCATAGCCTCTTTCTCTAGCAAGTCTAACTTGGTTTTGAAAGTAAGTATCAGGTATATTTTCTGGTTTAATAACATATAAGTCATAGTAAAAACTTTTAAGTAATTTTTCACCATTAACACTTTTAGTTTTAGACACCTTATTATGTAGTTCTTCAAGTCTTTCAAAATATTTTAATAATCTTTCTCTCTTTTTATCAGATACATTCGATGCTTTAAGAACTCTATCACTATTATGTAAATCAGTATAAAATTTAGATATCATATCTAACCAAGCATTTCTCATGTTATCATCCATAGTTATCACCTCTTCTAGTATAAATATATCACATTTAAAAATAATAATAAATAAAATAATAATATTTTTACAGAATACTTTACAAAAAAACAATCCTAAATTAATAGGATTATTTATTTTTTTATTCCTTTTTTATCCTCTTCAGTAGGAAGTTTCATATAGTATTTATCAGGATTATTCATTATTTCACCATTAGCTCTAAGAATATAATAAAACTTTTTTAAATCAAAACCATAAGGTAATTTTAAACCTTCAATAGTCCTTAAATCAAATGCAATTAAACGACCGCCAATATACTGTGGAAGAACAAGTCCATTAGCAGTAGTAAGTCTATTTAAATTTAAATCACCATTAACCCTTATAGGAAGAACAACTCCTTCCGCACTAGTAAGACTACTTAATTCTAAATTACCACCGACTTGTTGTGGAAAAATAATTCCATTTGCATTTGATAACGAAGATAAATTCAAATTACCACTTATATATTTTGGTAGAACAATGTTATCCAGGCTATTATAATGAGATAAATCCAAATTACCTACTAAAACTTTGAATTTATTTGGAGTTTTTTTCCATTCTTCTTGTGATAAAGCAACATCTTCTTCCTTAATATTAAAAATAATGCTATAATCTCTTTTGATATTTCTTTTACTTTTAATTTCTTTTATTCTAGGATCTTCCATAAAACCAAATCCACTAATTTTATCATCTATTTCATACAAAAATTTAAGTTCCCCAAGATTAAGTTCAATATTATTATTTACTTTTTTATCAATTAAAGTAAGTAATTTCATATCATGTTCTTTTTTTAAATATTTATCTCTATCAGGGAATTCTTTTAGTTTTTCTTCAAGAATGGGCATCATTTCAGGTTCCATATTTTGTTTACCCGAAATACCTCTAATTTCTCCAATTTTATTTTTACCATCCATTCTGATAGCAATTCTAGGTACTTTTGCGTCACCATTCTCATCTAATGTATAATAAACATAGAAATCTCCATCTTCTAACTGATCTTTGGCAAAGTTTTCCCCAGCCGCAGTACACCAGCCAGTATAATATCCCTGAAGTGAATTTCTTAAAATATTATAATCACTTCCTTGTTCATATTTAATCCATTTACCATCAGTACTATTACTTTGTTGTTCTTCTCTAAAAAGACTTTGCTTAATAACATATTCATATAAAAGTTTAAAATTACCAGTACTTAAAGCTTGTTTAATATCTTCTTCACTTTTTTTGTCTTTAAGAAAATCTTCCATTAATTTTAAAGTGGTAAAAATATATTCTCTTTCTACTGAAGGAAACGGATATACTGTAGTTTTATCTCTCTTACTAAACTTACTAGTTTCTTTATCATATTTGCCTATACTCTGTAGTCCTTGAAATACCCAATACTTTTCCCACATTTCATAAGATTTACTTTCTTCATCATATAAAAAGTATTCAATCCATTTATCAAGAGTTTCCTTTTGGTCATCAATTACTTCCTCGATCATGCCCTTTTTTGCTTCAGCAGTTAATTTTATATTACCATAACCCAATTCTTTAGCGAGTCTAACTTGATTTTGAAAGTAGGCATCAGGTATGTTTTCAGGCTTGATAACATATAAATCATAATAAAAACTTTTAAGTAATTTTTCACCATTAACACTTCTTGTCTCAGATACTCTATTATGTAGTTCTTCAAGTCTTTCAAAATATTTTAGTAGTCTTTCTCTTTTTTTATCAGATACATTTGAAGCCTTAAGAACTCTATCACTGTTATGTAAATTAGTATAAACTTTAGATATCATATCTAGCCAAGCATTTCTCATGTTATCATCCATAGTTATCACCTCTTCTAGTGTAAATATATCACATTTAGAAATAATAATAAATAAAATAATAATATTTTTACATAATACTTTACAAAAAAATAACCCTAAGTTAATAGGATTATTTAAGTAATTTACTAAAGTATTTATCTATTTCTTTTACTCTTGATTTAAATACAAACATATCAACTATGGCACTTACAGAGTATACAATAAGAATAATACCAATTAATGTAGTAATAACAAGAGCAGTATTTCCTGGATTAATAATTAATACTACACCACATATAACCATTAATATAGAGGTAAATAAAGATAGAATATAACTATTATCAATATCTTTAATAATAAATGATATTCTAGAACTAAATGCACCACTTATAATAAAGAAAATACCTAAAGCAATTGGTAAAATACTTTCAAAAATACTAGGATTTAAAAATACACAAATACCAAGTAAAAATGATAAAATACTATTTGTCATTTGGAATAAACAAAGAGCAGGATTAATACTAAAACTATCTATAAAACTATAAATACCATAGATAATCATAATAGTACCAATAACATAAGCAAAAGTATCAAGAGATGCTTTAGGCCATACTATAAGTAATATTCCAACTATCATAAATAAAACTGACAATATAATTGATAAATTAATGTACTCATTTATTTTCTTAATCATACTAACCATCCTTTCTAACAATATTATAACAAAATTACCAAAAATTACAACAACATAACTAAAAAAATAGTTGTAAATTTTTTTTTACAACTATTTAATTATTAACTCCATGTCTTACTACTGGTGTATCATTAGTAATAGCTTTAAATGAATATCCATTATCTTTACCATATCTAATAATGTCTCTTAAAGCATTCACAGTACCCCTGTGATTAGCAGAATCATGCATAAGTACTATGTTTGTTTTGTTATGAGATAAGCCATTTATAACATTATTGTATATTTTATTACTGTTATTACCATCACCACCAGCGTCATTAGAATCAACATTCCAATCAAAATATACATATCCTTTATTAGTAACAGCATTAACAAGTCTAGACATAATACCTTTATTATAATTTCTACTTATAGTATTAGAACTACCTCCAGGAAATCTAATAAATTTACATCTAATTCCAATAGAATTATAAACACTATCACTAACAGTATTTAAATCATTAAAGTAATTTTCTTCATTAGAGTACACATAACTATATTTATGACTAGAAGTATGTAAAGCAATTGTATGTCCACTATTGTAGGCTCTCTTTACATATTCACCACCACTAGTTACAAAGAAAGTTGCTTTAATACCTTCTTCATCTAAAATATCTAAAATTTCTTTTGTCAAATAACTAGGTCCATCATCAAAGGTTAAATAAATACTACCATTTCCATAATAACTTGGTCTTTCTCTAACGGTAATTTTTCTATCTACTGAAGTTTTATTACCACTATTATCTACTACTTTATAATTAATAGTGTAAGTTCCAGCCCTACTAGTATCAACAGTACCTGTTACTATAACCTTATCAGTGATATCACCATCACATTTATCAATCGCCGTATATCCTTTTTCAATATATTTACTATTTTTATAAATAACAATATTATCATCACCTATTAAAGTAAGTGAAGGCTCTTCTTTATCTTCAAATATAATACTTCTTCTAATTTCATTTTTATTACCTGAACTATCTTTAACACTATAAATAATAAAATTACCATTCTTTTCTATATTTACTTTATCAGTAATGTCTCCATCATAATCATCACTAGCGGTATATCCTTCTTCATCATAATCTTTATTAGGACAAACATAACTTGGGTTATTTCCTTTTAATTCAACTTCTGGTTTTACTTTATCGACAACTTTAATATCAAAAACTTTATTATATCTATAAAATAAATATCTAACTTTAACAGTAACTTGATAATTTCCAAGTACCTTTTTATCTATATTATCACTGATTTTAATATACTTATTTATGTCTCTTATAACATTATAAGCCTTTATATTATATGTATCATTACTATTATAACCAATTGTATCTTTATCAATATTAATATTAGGTAATAATAAAGAACATATAAGTAAAATTACTGAAATAACTATAGAGATAATTATTGCCTTTTTAAACTTCATATTATCTACTTCCATATCAGATTTCATTATATCATCACTATAAAAAAAATACTATTCCAAAACGGTATTTTTATCAGGCTTTACATTCTTTTCGTAAATAGTAACTTTATAATTATTATCAATCGTAGCTAAAAGTATACTATCATAATTATCATAACCTTTAACTTTAAGTTCATGATCTAACCATTCTTTATCCTTATTAATCGCCTTCATATTATTAACCATATACTTAGCATCAATAATGGCATTTACAGTAAGTCCTTCATTACTACACTTAATTTTCATATCTTTTTTAGTCACAGGCTTATCATTTTCTTTAGGAAGAAAACTAATATTACCATTAACTTCCATAAGAGCATAATCAATTTCATCTAAATTAAAATAACCATTTTCTCTTGCCACCATTAATAAATCATTAACATCAATTTTAGATTTCTTTAAACCAGATTCAATAATTTTACCTTTTTCTACAAGAACTGTGGGTACACCAATAAAAAATCTTCTTGCTAAAATACTTTTTATAGATACAAATGAAATTATATAAGATATAAATCCATATATAAATAGAGCCGCTATTCCTGCAAGCATATCTTTTTCAATATCTAAAGAAATATCCGCGGCAATAGAACCAATCGTAATACCAACAACATAGTCAAAAAAATTAAGTTCAGATATTTGTTTCTTTCCCATCATCTTAGTAATAAAGAAAAGAATAATAAGAACTAGTATTGTTCTAAAACAAATATTAAGAAAATCGCTCATAAAAAACACCTCATAATTAGTATGAAGTGTAAAAATAATTATATACCATTAATATTATTAATGATCATAGAAACAATAAATAAACAAATAATAAGTATATAGTATTTACTAAAAATATAAAGTACTAACTTATTACCTTTATCACTACCTATTATAACATCTCTAATTAAGAGAATAATATAAATAATACATAAAATAAATAAAGGTATACCAAGAATATTGTATTTAAAAGCATTAATAAAGTCTAAATTAAGAATAGACCTAAAAGATCTAGTTAACCCACATCCAGGACAAGAAATATGGAATATCTTCTTAAAAAGACATTCCACATTAAATTTCCCAGTAACTATTATAAAAATAAATAAAGTACCAGAAAGCAAAATAATTAAATTAATAATTCTTTTTTTCATTAGTCTCTTAAAGTATTACCATCAGCATCTTTATAGTCATTACTAGAAAGAATCATAATACCTTCAATAAGTCCCCAAATAGCGGATACAGGACTTAAGATACCACAAGATAAAACAGTGATTAAAAGTTGAGCAACTGCTTTACCAGTAAAACCAAGGTAAAAGTTATGAACACCAAAGACACCTAAGAAAATACCAAATAACCCGGCAGCAAGTTTAGATTTAGCATTAGGATCACTTGAAGTAGTACTCTTTTTAACTCTAACACCACAATTTAAACAAATATCTTGTTCATCAGTTAATTCCTTTCCACAATTTGCACAATACTTAGCCATAAATATAACCTCCTTTTTATAAACTAACCATTAATTTTATTTAAAATAATATCTAACATTTCTTTTTCTTTAAGAAGAGCTTCTCTATCTTTATCAACAATTGCTTTAGGAGCCTTCTCAACATAATTACTATTACTAAGAAGTTTTTCTCTTCTTGCAATTGAAGCCTCTAGACTTTCTTTTTCTTTAAGAAGTTTTTCTTTTTCTTCTTCTAAACTCTTACTATTATCATATATAATAGAAGCCTTCATACCAGCATATTCTATTTTTATACCATTACCATCTTCTAAAGAAATCTTATCACTTAATTTTAGAATATTAATAACAATGTCTTTAGAAGTCTCGTCATCAATATCAATATATACCTTATACTCTCCAATATTACCAAGTTCAGCCTTTTTATTTCTAAACATTGTAATAAATTCAAGTACATTATCAATATTAGTGGTAAATACCTCTTTCTTATTATATATAGGATACTTACTAATCATAATAGATTCTGCTTCTTTAATAGGCATCATACCATATATTTCTTCAGTAACATAAGGCATAAAAGGATGAAGCATCTTCAGAATATCTGTAAGAACTCTAATAAGTACACTCTTCGTAGTATTATCATTATAGAACTTAGATAACTCAATATACTTGTCACAGAAGTCTCCCCATACAAAATCATATAGTGTATTACCTACAATATGAAAATCATATTTATCCATACTCTTAGTAACATCTTTAATCGTGGTATTTAATCTATTTAAAATCCACTTATCTTCTTCTTTTAAATTATCAAGAGTATAATCTTCCCCTTTAAAGTCTTCTAGTTTCATTAAAACAAATCTTGAAGCATTCCAAATCTTATTAATAAAGTTCCAAGTTGATTTAACTTTTTCTTCATCGTATCTCAAATCCATACCAGGAGCAGTATTTGTAGTTAAGAAGAATCTTAAAGAGTCAGCACCATACATATCAATAACATCCATAGGGTCAATACCATTACCTAGACTCTTACTCATCTTTCTACCTTTTTTATCTCTAATAAGACCATGAATTAAACAATCTTTAAAAGGTCTTTCATTTAAAAACTCAAGTCCTTGAAAAGTCATTCTATTAACCCAGAAAGGAATAATATCATAACCAGTAACTAGTACATTATTAGGATAATATCTCTTAAGTAAGTCAGTATTATCAGGCCATCCTAAAGTACTAAAAGGCCATAGTGCTGAAGAAAACCAAGTATCAAGTACATCATTATCCTGTACCCAACCATCACCTTTAGGTTCTTCCATACCAACATAAACTTCATCACCTTTATACCAAGCAGGTATTCTGTGACCCCACCATAATTGTCTAGAGATACACCAATCATAAGTAATTTCCATCCAGTGATTCATAGTCTTTTCATATCTAGGAGGAACAAAGTTAACTTTCTTATCTTTATCCTTTTGGTTTTCAAGAACTCTATCCGCTAGTGGTCTCATCTTAACAAACCATTGTTTAGAAAGATAAGGTTCAACCATAACATCACTTCTCTCAGAAAAACCAACATTATGATTAATAGGTTCAATCTTAATAAGAAGTCCTTCACTATTTAAGTCCTTAATAACAGCATCTCTACATTCAAATCTATCCATACCATTATATTTACCAGCATTCTCGTTCATTGTACCATTAGGATTCATAACGACAATTCTCTCTAGATTATGTCTATTACCTACTTCAAAGTCATTAGGATCATGAGCAGGAGTAATTTTAACAACACCAGTACCAAACTCCATATCAGCGTGTTCATCACCAATAATAGGAATAAGTTTATTAACTATTGGAAGCATAACATTCTTACCAATATATTTCTTATATCTATCATCTTCTGGATTAACCGCAACTGCAGTATCACCAAATAAAGTCTCTGGTCTAGTTGTAGCAACCTCTAGATACTCATCAGTACCTTCAATCATATATTTAATGTGGTAGAAGGCTCCTTCAACATCTTTATAAATAACCTCTTCATTACTTAGAGCAGTCATCGCCGCAGGATCCCAATTAATAATTCTCTCACCTCTATAAATAAGACCTTTGTTATATAAATCAACAAATACCTTTCTAACAGCATGAGATAAACCATCATCTAAAGTAAATCTTTCCTTATCATAATCAAGAGATAAACCAAGTTTAGCCCACTGACTATGAATATTTTCAGCATATTCTTCTTTCCAAGACCAAGCAACCTTAAGCCACTCTTCACGAGACATACTTCTAGGATCAATACCTTCACTTCTAAGTTTTTTATCTACCTTAGCCTGCGTAGCAATACCAGCATGATCCATACCTGGAAGCCATAATGCATCAAACCCTTGCATTCTCTTATATCTAATAATAATATCTTGAATTGAAGTATCCCAAGCATGACCTAAATGTAATTTACCTGTTACATTAGGAGGAGGAATAACTATACAGTATGGTTCCTTACTTAAATCTCCAGATTTAAAATACCCCTTTTTCTTCCAATTATCATATTTATCTTTTTCAACCATCAAGTGGTCATATTTTTTATCAAGCATTTACAACACCTATCCTTTTATCGATATAATTATTAAGAACAACCATAAGTTGTTTAAAGAACTCCTCTAATTCACTATTATCAAAATTTAAAGAATTAAATATCTTATTAACATAATCATTTTGTTTTAATAAATAATAAGAATATTTATAATTAAATGAATACATCTTTGATAAAGTAACTAATACTTCATCACTAGCATTATCACTCACTTTAGAACTAATAGTCTTAAAACTTTTAAAGTCATCATAAACGAGACTACTAGGATAACTTTTGATTACTGTATCTACATATGGATAATTAACAAATAATCTAAAAGAATCTAAATTATGAGCATCTTTTATAATAGCACACATATGTCTACCTTTCTCATCGATATCAGCAGGGAATCCGTTTTTATCATAAGCAAAGATAGCCATTTTAATAACTGTATCATACTTAGTTTCTTTACTAATTTCTCTAATTAACTTTTTATTAAATAAAACATCAATAGTTCTATTATAACTATCATTAATATCATCATCCATTTGATAATTAGGAGTTTTAGAAAAGTTACCTATCTCATGAAATAGACCAATAAGTTCACAGACGGCTACTTCTTCCTCAGAAAAAATACCCAAACCAGTAGCTAGTTCTCTTGCAAGTTCCATAACTTTCAGTGAATGAAAATATCTAGCTTTAATATCTATATTATTCATATCATATTTTCTGACATATTGTTCAAATATTTTCATAATTCTACTACTTTTCATAAAATACCTCCTTTGGTTAATATAAGTATATAATAAAATCATATAATTTTCAAGTAAAATATCTAATTTATTTAGGCATCTCACACTTCGTTGTTCGTTGTTTCTGAAGCCATAAGTCTTCAGAAAGAAAGTAGAGCCACATTGTCTCTACTTTAATATTCTTTTTTTCTAATTTTAGCTTTTCTTTGTTCATTAACAATATAACTACTTATAACATCAAGATTATCTGTATATACAGGAATTCTTTTTAAGATATCATTTTTAATATCTTTAATTTCATTATTACTACATATTTTACCATCATATATAATATAAGAAGAGACATTACCAAAATTATTATAATCAACACTGGCACCAACATTATCTAAGTCAAATGTCTGATGATATATAGGAAAATCTCTTTTATCAAGCATAAAAATATCAGTATAAATTTCTGCTAAAGAAAATATATTTATAATTTCTTGATAAAATTTATCAAATACCCTATTTTTTAGTACATTATTCTCAAAGTAAATATTACCACTATTTCTATCCTTTATTATATAATAATAAATGTTATTAGTAGAAAATTCTTTTCTTCTATATATTGGATTAACTATAATAATTATCTTAATAAAATCATCATTAAATTCTGAAACAAAAATTTTTCTAAACCAAGGATTTATCATACTATTTTTAATTCTATCTACAAAAGTATATTCATTATTCATACTATTAATCATTTTATCATTACCATATCTTAATATTCTAAAATCTTCAAAGTATTCATTTAATAATTTGTATAAAGAGTAAACACTAATTACCTCTTCATTATCAGTAATACAACCATTACCTAAGAATAAATTTAATTTATTGTTATCTTTCTTATTCATATAACCCACCTCTAATATATTATAACACAAATATTTTTATTTTTAGATTACAAGCTAAAAATAACGCTCTAAGACCTTAGGCTTAGGGTGCATGAATAGTCTATCCACAACATCTGTTGATAAACTAACAATTATTAATAATATTTTCAATTTCTAAAACAGCCTCATCAACAGTATTGTTGATAACTATATAATCATATTTATCCTTACATTTAATTTCTTCTTTAGCAATATTAAGTCTCTCACTAATAATATTATCATCTTCAGATTTTCTACCCCTAAGTCTTCTTTCTAATTCATCAAAAGAAGGAGGCATAATAAATATAGTAATAGCATTACTAAAAATCCTCTTAGCATTAATAGCCCCATTCATTTCTAGTACTGCAATAACATTATCCCCATTATTCGTAGTCTCTTTAATAAATTCATTAGGAGTACCATAATAATTACCATTATACATAGCATATTCTAGAAAATAATCTTCTTCAATATGTCTTTTAAATTCTTCTTTACTTACAAAGAAATAACTAATACCTTCTATTTCATTAGATCTTTTCTTTCTAGTAGTCATAGATACAGAATATCTGCCCACTCCTTTTTTAACTAACTCATTACAAATAGTATCTTTTCCTACTCCTGAAGGACCAGAAATAATAACAAATTTACCTTTTTTCATAACATCACTCCAATATACTAATATTATTTATAATAACTTGATATTTATCATATCTTTTCTCTACTTTACCAAAAATCTTAATAATATTACCAACTTTAATATTATTAAATTTCTTATAAACATCTGGAAAACAAGTAAGATCAACTTCTCCAAATTCATCACTACCCACAATAAAAGCCATAACATCATTATTCTTAGTAGTAGTCTCCTTAAGTCTACTAATCATAACAATCATAAAAATTCTCTTATCAAAGAAATCACTAATATTAGAAGTATTAACAATAATACTATCATCTCTATATTTAGAAGCAGGATGTTCAGTAAGATAAAAACCAATAGTTTTAAGTTCTAAAGAAATAAGTTCATTCTTATCATATTCATCATATAAAATAATTTCTGGTTTTAAAGTTTCAATCATTCCAGCATCTTTAGCAATATCCGCATAATTTAAAATAGTATCTAAATTTTGTATAAGAGTATTTTTATTATATCCAAAATTAATTGCTCTTGCATATATAAGACTAGAAATAGTCTTTTTATTAATACCTTTATTCGACATTCTTACAATAAAATCAATAGGATCAGTAAACTTACCATTTTCTCTTTCACTAATGATATCATTAGAAATAGAAGTACCAACGCCATTAATAATAGATAAAGGACATCTAATACCATCCTTACCAGCATAAAATTTATTACTACTTTCATTAATATCTGGAGGAAGAATTTTAATTAAGGATTTTCTTGCTCTATTAACATAAATATTAATTTTACTAGTATTACCAATAGAATTAGTTAAGATTCCTGCGATAAAGTACTTAAGGAAATATGTTTTAATAAAAGCCATCTTATAAGCAGTAATAGCATAAGAAACAGAGTGTGATTTATTAAAACCATAATTAGCAAACTTTAAAATCAAGTCATACACCTCAGTAGCGGTTCTTTCATCATATCCATTATCTAGACATCCTTTAATAAACTTAGGCTTTTCTGCTAAAATAATACTTTCTTTTTTCTTTGACATTGCTCTTCTTAAAATATCAGCCTCACCATAAGAATAACTAGCCATCTTTCTAACTATTTGCATAATTTGCTCCTGATAAATAATAATACCATAAGTAGGTTTAAGAATATCTTCTAAGTCAGGATGAATATAATCAACCCTCTCTCTGCCTTCTCTTCTAGCAATAAATAAATCAATATTATCCATAGGCCCTGGTCTATATAATGCTAAAGCTGTAGCAATATCATCAAATGAATTAACTTTAAGTTTAGATAAAAATCTCTTCATACCAACAGATTCAAATTGAAATATACCATCTGTATCAACATCTCTAAATACTTTTAGTGTCTTCTTATCATCAAGAGGAATCTTTTCAAAACTAATATTAATACCCTCATTTTTTCTAATCTCTTCAATAACATTACTAATTAAAGTTAAATTATCAAGTCCTAAAAAGTCCATTTTTAATAGTCCTAATGGTTCCAAATAATCTTTTGAGAAGGCTGATACATACATACCTAAAGGATTCTTATATAAAGGAATAACTTCATCGATATCTATATTACTCATAACAACTCCAGCAGCATGAACTGATATATGTCTAGGAAGTCCCTCTAGTTTAACCGAAGCATTATATAATTTTATATAATCAGGATTAGAATTAATAAGTCTATGAAACTTACTACCTACTACATAACTATCTTTAAGGTTTTTAGTAGTAATAGCCTTAGCAATTTCATCAATAATAGGAAGTGAAATATTAAGTACTCTACCAATATCTCTTATAACTTGTTTAGCTCCTAATGTATTAAAAGTAATAATACCAATCGCTCTTTTCTCACCATATTTATTCATAACATAATCTGTTACTAATCCCCTTTTTTCACTATCAAAGTCAATATCAATATCGGGCATAGTTACTCTTTCAGGATTTAAAAATCTTTCAAATAACAAATCATATTTAATAGGATCAACATCTGTAATACCAAGACAGTAACTAACTAAACTACCAGCTGCACTACCTCTACCAGGACCTACTAATATATTATTAAACTTGGCATATTTAACATAATCCCACACAACTAAGAAATAGTCACAGAAGCCCATTTTATTAATAACATCAAGTTCATAATTAAGTCTATCTTGATATTCTTTAGAAACATTACCTGAGAGTCTCTTATTAAGGCCTTTATTACATAAACTATTTAAATATTTAAAAGAATCAACATCTTTATTATATATAGGTAATAATTCATCTATTTTTTCAAAAGTAACATTGCATTCATTACAAATATATTTCATATTACTTCTAACAATATCATTAGTAAGATTATTAAATTCTTCTTTATCAAGTAAATGTTTCCCAGTATAAGTATTAAGTTCCATCTCTCCTAATTTCTTATCATCTTTGATCATCAATAAATAATCTAAGTACTTATAGTCATTCTTTTCAATATAAGAAATATCTGTAATAAGAACTCCCTTATCTTTAACTTTATCTCTTTCTTCTACAGAGGTATATCCTATATAATATTCATCAAAAAAATTAGTAATCTTTTCATTATAAGAACTATAAGGTATAATTAAAATAATATCTTTAGAATATATCTTCAAATCATCAAAAGTAATTTCTCTATCAGATATAATTGTAGCTATTTTAATAAGATTTCTATAACCATTATTATTCTTAGCAATTAAAATAAAATTATCTTGATTAGTTTTAACTTCCATACCAATAATAGGTTTAATATCATTATTAAGACAAGCTAAATAGAATTCATATACTCCAAACATATTATTCAAATCTGTAATAGCTAAAGAGGAGTAGCCTATCTCCTTAGCCTTTTTAGTCAAAATATCAATTCTATTTAAACTACTCAAAATAGAATAACAAGTTTTAACTTCTAAAGCACAAAGCATAACTACTCCTCCTTTATATATAAGTTAATTAATATCTAAGTGTTAAATAAGCAATAATTACTCCTGCTATTGCAATAATACCTGCAAGAGTTATAACGCCAGCAAATCCATTACTACCAATACCAATGTTAGCTCCACCTTTAGGAGTCTTTATCTCTTTGGTAAGAATTTTAGTCTTAGGTCTATTAGCAAGAGTAACACTCTCTGGCATATTAAGATATGCTCCATCACTTTCCATTTCAATCTTCGAAGTACCATTTTTATCAGTAAAAGACTTCTCTAATTTATTAGGATCAAACTTAAATGCATTACTATTGTTTTCCATTTTTATCCTCACTTTCTTCTATTTTCTGCAATCATTGTAATATTATCTGTCAAATATTTAATTCTTTCAATAATTCGTCTTGCTTTAATTTTACCTTCACTATCATTACCGGCAAGATGTACTTCTAATTCCTTTAAAGATAAATTAGAAGTAAAAAATGTTGGTAATGATTCTTGCATACGATATTGTAAGATAGTACCAAGTACTTCGTCTCTATTCCAGCTAGTAACAGTTTCTGCTCCAATATCATCAATTAATAAAAGATCACATTTTTTAACTTTATCAAATACTTCTCTATAGTCGTCAGAAAATCTTTCTTTAAGACTTCTTAAAAACTCTGGATAATATAGACAAGCTACCTTTTTACCTTTCTTAGCAAGTTCGTTGAAGGCCGCAGCCACTACATATGTTTTACCACATCCAAAGTTACCTGTCAAGAATAAACCCTTACTTTTTTCATTATTTTCAATTTTTTTAATAAAAATAGTAAGCCATTTAATAGTTTCTAGTCTATTTTTATCATCAGTATATATATTTTTCATTGAAGCATTAATTATTTCCTTAGGCATATCAAAAGAAATAATATTATCTTGATATTTAGTATCATTATCTAACTTTTTCTTGTATTTGCAGGGAACATAAGAAAAAACTAAATTATCTTGAAGTACACTAGGATAATAAACATATCCACATATATTATTCTTACATTCCATAATATTTTTACAATTAGCACAATTTTTAAGTTCTAAAGAAGCATCCTTAATTCTAGAAGTATATTTAATAAGTTCATCTTTAGATAACTTAAGTTTACTAACTAACTTTTTAAAAGTTTCATCTTCCATTTCAATATCAAAATTTCTCTCTAACTCATATCTATCAAAACTATATTTATTAATAATATTCTTAGTATCCTTCATCATTTATACTCCTTTAAAAGTTCTTCTAATTGATTATCTTCACCATCATTAATTTTTTCTTTTTCAATTTCTTTATCAAACCAATCAGGTGTTTTAGTAATAATTCTCTTCTCTTCAATAGTTTTTTTAGTTCTTTTCTTATGCTCTTTTTCACAAAGACTCATAGCATCTTCAACTGTTTCAATACCTTTTCTTTGCCATTCACCCGCCATTGTTTCTACTAATCCTCTTGTAAGCTTTTTATCATTAATATTAAGAATATAATCAATTAAAACATTAACAACACCAGGTTTTAAATTATAATCAAGAAGTAAATCTTCAACTAATCTTAAATCTCTTTTAGTAGGTTCATTACCTTTATTCTTACTAATAAGAAGTTCTCTAGGAGAAATAGTTTCAAAAGTATATATCATTTTAGCCCTCTTTGAAGTATCTCCAATTGGTTTTCTCAAATACTCTGGTTGACAATTAGATACAATTGTAGGAAGATTACCACCATTATCAAATTGGTAGAAGTTTCTAGCGGTCTTTCTAAGAGTTTCTTTATTAATAGTACCTCTTTCATTAAGACTTCCTTTAACAATATTAGTCATCTTAATAGCATCAATATCATAAATAAAAGATAAACTAATAATAAGTTCCTTAATCTCTTTAGTAAAAATTCTACTAGTATCAATATTCTTAGGCATAGCATTTATAAGAAAATTAAAGTCAAAATTACTATTAATATTAAGTTTAAGTTTATTATATTTTCTAATATCCTCTAATGATAAATCATATGAAGTCATGCATGTACTTTCAAATACATCGTTAAAATTCTTAGTAATATCAGTATATCCACTAGTATTAAATCTAGGCATCTTAAAAGTTTTAATCAAATTATCATACTCTTTTTTACCAATATTACTATATAAAACAATATTAAGTATAGGATGAGATAAAAATTCAGTAGCAGAAACTGGACTATATAATTCATAAATATAATTATTAACATTACCATCTTTAACTAAAGTTTTAATAAGGCCAATAGCCTCTAATTTACTTCTAGCATCTTCTACTTCATTAATAGTCATTCTAAGATTAGAAACAATTTTTTGATGAGTAAAATCAGAACTAACAATTGAAGAACTATCTAAGTCACTCCATAACAAAAAGTACAGCATTACCGCATCCATACCAATAACAGGTAGATACAAACTAGTAATAATTTTTCTATCTTCATCATGTAAAATTGTCTTATTAATAACAACATAAGAATCAGCAGGTAAAAGAATATATTTTTTCATAAGTATCCCCTGTCCTCTCCACCTATATTGTATAATAAATTAATATAAAAGTAAAGAAAAAAGAAGCTAAACTATCTTCTTTACAAATATCTTTCTTTTCCAAAATATAGTATCACTTCTATCATTAATATAATACCCAAAATAAATATTAGATTGTTATAACCAGTTATTAAACAGCTTATAGTATTAAGAGAAATATGAACCAAAGATATTTTAACAATATCTCTCGTCTTAATATAGATATATCCATTAATAATACCAATAATAAAAGCAATAAAACCAGATAAAAAACTAAAATGTAATATAGCAAAAATAATACTAGTTATTATAATAACTTTATCTTTATCATAAATAAAACATTCTACCTTAGGAATAAAACTCACTCTAAAAACAACTTCTTCAAATATAGGACCAATAATACCAGAAGTTAAAACATCTAGAAAAAGAAAAGTATTATTAGTATCATAAGTATATAAATGAAATCTATATAAAATCATGTTATAAATAATCGAAATAGAACTTCCCAACATAATATATATAAAATAATTATTCCTAATATTAAAAGAAACATTAATTATATTTTTCTTACTCAAAATATATATAATACTAAATATACTAAGTAAAATATTACCAATATAAATATTTTCATATCCATTAAATAAAATAATAGAAATAATAAGAATAAAATATTGAATAAATAAAACAATAAATATCTCTTTTAAAGATAACAATAAACATTTAATCACTTTCATAACTTTTTCAATAAAAAAATAAGATAGCTTTAAGTACATCTAGCTGTCTTATATAATTGTACTTCCTTTCTAAACTTTAACATTAGTAGCTGTTACCACATTTATAGCTTGTAAACCTTTAGCAGTTTCTATAAGATCAAATACAACAATTTGACCTTCAGACAATGTTTTATAACCATCTTGCTTAATAGCGGAATAGTGAACAAAAATATCTTCACCATTTTGATAATCAATAAAGCCATAACCTTTGTCGTTATTAAACCACTTAACTCTTCCTTGCATCTTTGACACCTCACTTTTCTGTTCTTTCTTACAAGAATATTATAATATACTGCTGACCTATTTTGCAAACAATTAAGTACGACAAAATTTGATAAAAATTCTTCTAAGTTGAACTTTATACTTACTCTTACCGCAAGCACATTAATCATATCATGTATATAATGTGAGGGATAAATATTTTAATAAATATAAAAAAATATCTTACAAAATAACCCGAGTTAACTATTTGTATACCAGAACAAAGAAGCAAATAAATTTGCTTTATGTCTCTTTACATTAATAACAATATTATTAAATGGAGAAAATTCTAATAGCAATATTAGAAGCATACTTTTTTTAAATCGTGTGAGATTCACAAGATAGTAAATAATTTATATACATTACAAGAAAGACTTGTAACAAAATAGTACTAATTTAATCTCAAGTTCCTATTATACAAAAAAGTGGAATTTTCTTCCACTTACTTAATTTCAATATTCATAATTTCAAGAATTCTATTTAAATCATTGACATTTTCAAAATAAATACTAACTTTTTTATTATCTACTTTTACTTTAGTACCAAGAATATCTCTTAGTTCATTTTCAATATGAAAATAATCAGTATCCATTTTTCTTCTAGTAATAGGCATTCTTTTTTTAATTTCTTCTTTTTTACTAATTTCCTCTAGTTCATGAACACTAATATTATCTTCAATAACCTTGTTTGCTAAATCAGTAACTTCATCTTCATCATTCATTTTAGATAATACTCTAGCATGTCCCATAGAAATTTCACCATCAAGAATTTTCTTTTGAACATCTTCAGGCAAATTTAAAAGTCCCAAAGTATTAGTAATATGACTTCTACTTTTACCAATTTTTTTTGCTAAGTCTTCTTGTCTAATATCTAAGTTATCAATAATTCCTTTATATGCCCAAGCAAGTTCAATAGCAGTAAGATTCTCTCTTTGAATGTTTTCAAGTAATGAGATTTCTCTCATTTCTTCATCAGAAAACTCTTTAACAATAGCAGGAATAGTTTCCATACCAGCAAGTTTACTAGCTCTAAGTCTTCTTTCACCTGCAATTAAGTCATAACCTTTAATGCTCTTTTTAACGATAATAGGTTGAAATACTCCATAGTTTTTAATAGATTCAGCAAGTTCATTAAGTGCTTCTTCATTAAAAGTTTTTCTAGGTTGGTATGGATTAGGTCTGATTTCATTAACAGGTATTTCTTTTACATCATTAGCAGGAGTATTTTCCATAATGTTACTTTCAAATGTATCAAAATCTAATACCTCGCTAGAGAATAATTCTTCAAGTCCCTTACCTAGGGCTTTCTTTTTCTGTTCCATTTCTTTCAATAACCTCCTTTGCTAGATTAAGATAAGCAATAGTACCTTTATTTCTAGGTTCATATTCAAGAATCGGTTTACCATGGCTTGGAGCTTCAGCCAACCTAACAAGTCTAGGAATAATAGTATTATATACTCTTTCTTTAAAGAAACCTTTAATACTTTCTATTACTTCAATGCCAAGATTAGTATTAGAGAACATTGTAAGTAAAACACCTTCAATATCCAAATTAGGATTAACTTTTCTTTGAGCAAGCATAATAGTATTGATAAGCTGCATAATACCTTCAAGTGCAAAATACTCACATTGAACAGGAATAAGAACAGAGTTAGCAGCAGCTAGAGCATTAGTAGTTAGAATACCAAGACTAGGAGGACAATCAATTAAAATATAATCAAAATTATCACTTACTTTGCCAAGTTCTTCTTTTAACCTAATTACTCTATTAAATTTTTCACCACTCTCTTTTGCCTTTCTCTCTAATTCTATAAGTTCCATATCGACACCAGCCAAATTAAGATAAGCCGGAAGAAGATAAAGGTTCTTACTCTTTGTTTTAATAATAGATTTCTCTATAGTTTCCTTTTTTGTTAATACTTCATAAATACTACTAGATATATCATTCTTATCAATACCAACCCCAGTAGTAGCATTTCCCTGTGGATCAAGATCAACAAGCAATACTTTTTTATCTAAAACACCTAAAGATGCTGCTAAGTTTATACTAGTAGTAGTTTTACCTACACCACCTTTTTGATTTACAATTGCAATAATTTTTCCCATCTGCTTCACCTTATTTTCCTCAAATATAATTGTATCAAAAAAAATTAAAAAAAGAAAGGGTTTTATTTACTTTTTTAGAGTTCGCACTTTGTTGCTCACTTATTTTTAAAGCCCAAGGTCTTTAAAAAATAATTCAAAGCCATAAAGTCTTTGAATTAACGATTATTTTTAGTATATAACTTTTTTAAGTATCAAATATCAAAATATATTTGTAAAAATATAAAATTTATAGTAGAATACTAAGTAAGAAGGAGAAATCTTATGAATAAGAAAACATTATATACAATATTAATTATTATTTTTATTGTAGTTATCCTATTCTTTTGTTTAAGATATTATTATAAAGAAAAAGAAACCAATATAAATCTTTCTAATAATAATTCTAAAGAAAGTATAAAAGAAAATACTATTAACGAAAACAATACAACTAAAGAAGAAAAAGAAATTATTCCTAAAAAAGAAGAAAACAATTCAGATAACAAAATACCAGAAGAAACAATAATAAAGGATGAAGATATAGCGGTATCAAAAGATAAAATTACTATAATAGATGAATCAAAAGATACTGCTTGTGCTTCAGCAATAGAATATTATTATGAAGATAACAATTATAAATATTATTTTACATGTATAAAAAGTGGAAGTATCTTTGTCATAGTAGATGGTAAGAAATATAATATTAAAGAAGCATTAAATAATAAGGTAGTAACCATGGCTGAACTTGAATCAAATGGTTTTAAACCGCTTAAAGAAGAAAAGAATCTTCAAAATATTAATTAATTAAAAATAACAAAATAACAAAATTACTTGACATAATCAAAATAAAAATATATAATAAAATAGCATTTGACTTGGAGGTGTATTATATAATGAAAAGAACATATCAACCTAATAATAGAAAAAAAGCTAAAAAGCACGGTTTCTTTAGTAGAATTAAAGGTAATGTTTTAAAAAGTAGAAGAGCAAAAAAAAGAAAAAAATTATGCGCATAAAACATAATTTTGTTTTCTTTTTTTCTTTTTACCAAAAAGGAATATACTATGAAAAAGATTGAAATAATAAAATCGTCTCGTGAATATACAGATATAATAAATAATAGTAGAGCAAAAAAAAGTAAATACTTTAGTGTTTACTATCGAAAAAATAATAAAAGTAACAGATATGGAATAACCGTTCCTAAAAAGACAGGACCAGCAGTTACTAGAAATAAAATTAAAAGAAGGGTAAAAAACATTATTGATAACAATAAAAAAGTCGTGCATAATGGTTATGACTATGTTATAATTATTAAGAAAGGTATATTAGAATTAACATATAAAGAAATGGAAAAAGAATTGTTAAAACTAATAAGTATAGGTGATAAAATTGAATAACAACAAAAAAACAATAAAAATATTATTGCTAATATTAAGCTTAGCAATGCTAACAGGATGTACCAAAACTCTTACTGGAGAGGATAAAAAGCCAGTCAAATATGAAGAAACAGGTAAAGCACTTACAGAAAATGTATTATGTAGACCTACAGATGAAAATGTAGTTAACATATATAAAGAAAATAATGTGGACATTGATAAATTACCAAAATGTGAGACATTTAAACCATTTTCTGAATACGAAGGGCTATGGACAACAATATTTGTAAAGCCACTAGCCTGGGCTATAATAAATATAGGATTATTACTTGAAAAAATAGGCCTAGGTAAAGGATTAGCTAATGGATTTGCTATAGTAATATCATGTTTAGTAATAAGATTGATACTTTATCCATTAACTAGAAAAACTGCAATGCAATCAGAAAAGTTGAAAGAAGTTCAACCTCAATTAGAAAAGTTGGAAAAGAAATATAAAGATAAAACAAGTGAAGAAGACCAAAAAAGAAAAGCCGAAGAAATGATGGCAATATATTCAAAAAATAAAATTAATCCATTATCAAGTTGTCTACTATCATTCATTCAAATACCATTATTGTTTGCTTTCTTAGAGGCAATTAATAGAACACCCGTTATATTTGAAAATAAATTTCTAAAGTTAGATATGGGTACAACAATTTCCCATGGAATAATGTCAAACTTATGGTATGCATATATTATATTCTTATTATTAATACTTGCAACTTCATATTTTTCATTTAGAAAAACTTTAAAAGATCAAACAGCAATGGCAAAACAAATGAAGGGAACAATTTACTTTATGTTAGCAATGATTTTAGTAGCAGCATTTAGTTTACCAGTAGCACTTGGAATCTATTGGATAACTTCATCACTATTTACCATAGTACAAAATATGCTTGTAGAAAGAAAGAAGGCTAAGAAGTAATGAATAAGTATTATTATGAAGGAAAAACAAAAGAACAAGCAGAAGAATTAGCACTAGAAGAATTAAAAGTATCAAAAGAAGATTTAATAATCAACAGCACAGAAGAAAAAAATAACTTATTAAAAAAATCTGTAAAAATAGAAGTTCTAAATATGAATGAAATAGTAGCTTTTATTAAAGACACTATAAATGAAATAATAAAGAAAATGCATGCTGAAGCAAATCTTGAAGTAAGAAGAAGAGAAAATAGTATATCAATTACAATATTCTCAGACAATAATGCTTTATTAATTGGAAAAAACGGTAAAAATATATCGGCTTTACAACTTTTAATAAGACAAATGGTTAATTCAAATTTAAAAGAACCATTATCAATAGTAATTGATGTAGGAAATTATAAAGAAAAAAGAGCTAGAAACATAGAATATCTAGCAAAAAAATTAGCAAGAGAAGCATATAAAACAAAAACAGAAATAACTATGGATAGCATGAATTCTTATGAAAGAAGAATTGTTCATTCAGCGTTAGCAGATGATAAATACGTTTATACTGAATCTATTGGTGAAGAACCAAACAGAAAAGTAGTAATTAAACTAAAAGGAGAGTAATCTTCTTTTTTCCTTTGCATAAACATATAATATCACATTAGAAAGGAAGTGAATAAATGAAGTATATAGAAAAAATAAGTAAATTATTTAATATAGATGAAATATATATAGGCCTAATATTAAAAACAATAATTATAATATTTATGATATTAGTAGTAGAAAGAATAGGTATAAGAATAATAAAGCGAACAAGAGATAGTAAAAAAGAATACAATTATACTAAAAAATATAAATTAATCATAAGAATTATAATCTTATCGGCAATAATAATAGTATGGGGAAAATATATCAAAAACTTTTTGACATTAATAAGTTTAGTATCGGCAGCATTTACTATAGCAATAAGAGATTTAATATTTAATTTTTTTTGTGGAATATATATAAAGATAGTAAAACCATTTGTAGTAGAAGATAGAATAGAAATAAATGGCTATAAAGGAGATGTAGTAAATATTAACACCATGAATTTTGAAATATTGGAAGTATCAAATGTTGATACAACAGGTCAAAGCACAGGAATCATAATTCATTTACCAAACTCTATAATCTTTAACTATCCCTTAAAAAATTATAACAAAGCCTTTAAATATATATGGGATGAGATAACAATTAGAATACCATTAGATTATGATGTAAATAAAGCTAAAAAAGTATTATATAAAATAGTAAATTCAAATGAAATAATAAAAAAAATACCACCAAAATTAAAAAAACAAATAAATAATGTATCAAATAGTTATCGAATATACTATAATCAGTATGATCCTATAATATATACCAAAATAAATGAAGATCATATAGAATTGCAAATAAGATACTTAATTCATCCTAAAAAAGCAAGATATGTAGAATCAATAATATCCAGCGACATATTATTAGCATATAAAAATGGTGAAATAGAAATATACAAATAATTGTAAAAAATAATTAACAAAGTAAATAATTACTTTTATTTTTTTGTATCTTGTGGTAAAATACTATGGAAGAAAGAAGGAAACCATATGGAAGATACAATAGTAGCAATATCAACATCAGTTGGCGAAGGGGCTATTTCAATAATAAGATTAAGTGGCCATGATGCCTTAAATATAGCAAGTAAAGTATTTACAAAAGATTTAACAAAAGTAGATTCACATACCATACATTACGGTTTTATTACAAGCAATAATGAAAAAATAGATGAAGTATTAGTTAGTGTTATGAAGGCACCTAAAACTTTTACTCGTGAAGATATAGTAGAAATAAATTGTCATGGTGGTATAGCCACAACTAATAAAGTATTAGAAGTATTATTAGAAAATGGTGCAAGATTGGCAGAACCAGGTGAGTTTACAAAAAGAGCTTTTTTAAATGGTAGAATAGATTTACTTGAAGCGGAAGCTACAATGGATCTAATATCATCAAAAGCCGAATCCGCTAGAAAAATATCTATAAATACTTTAACAGGTGAAACATCTAATTTAATTAAAAATTTAAGAAGTGAACTAGTAAAAATAATTAGTAATATAGAAGTAAATATAGATTATCCTGAATATGAGGATATCGAAGTATTAACAAATGAAAGTATATTACCAGATATAAAAAAATTCAAAGAAAAATTAGCAGAAATTATAAAAAAATCAGAAGATAGTAAAGTAATTAAAGAAGGAATAAGAGTAGGTATTATAGGAAGGCCAAATGTAGGAAAAAGTAGTCTCTTAAATTCACTACTAGAAGAAGAAAAAGCAATAGTTACAGATGTTCCTGGCACTACAAGAGACATAGTAGAAGGCTCTTTAATCATAAGTGGAATACCACTAAATATAATCGATACAGCAGGAATTAGAAAGACAGAAGACACTGTAGAAAAAATAGGCGTTGAAAAAAGTTTAAAAATAATTGATACTTCAGATTTATTAATTTACATTTTAAATAATAATGAAGAAATAACTGAAGAAGAGAAAGAAATATTAGAAAAAACAAAAAACAAAAAAAGAATAATAGTAGTAAATAAAATAGACTTAAAAACAAAATTAAATAAAAAATTATTAGATAGTTATATAGAAATATCAGTAAAAGAAAACATTGGTATTGATAAAATAAAAGACGAAATAAAAAGATTATTTAACATAGGTGAAATATCTACTAACGATATGACATATTTATCTAACGCTAGAAGTATAGCCTTATTAAAAAAATCTTTAAATAATATAAATGATGCAATAAATGAAATAAATAATAATAATCCAATAGATATAGTAGAATTAAGTCTAAAAGAATCATGGAATAATTTGGGAGAAGTAATTGGCGAAACATATACCGATGAATTACTTGATGAATTATTTAGTAGATTTTGTTTAGGAAAGTAGGTGTAAATATGGACTATGAAATAATAGTAGTAGGAGGTGGTCATGCTGGTTGTGAAGCTGCCATGGCCTCTGCTAGAAAAGGGCATAAAACATTATTAATATCAGGTAGAATAAATAACATAGCAACAATGCCATGCAATCCTTCGATAGGAGGCTCTGCTAAAGGAATAATAGTAAGGGAAATAGATGCTTTAGGCGGAGTAATGGGTGAGGTAGCTGACAAAACATTAATCCAAATGAAAATGCTAAACTATGCTAAAGGCCCCGCTGTAAAATCTCTTCGTGCGCAAGCAGATAAAATAACATATCCAAAAGAAATGTTAAAACTATTAAGGGAAGAGCCTAATTTAACGATAAAAGAAGCTATGGTTGAAAACTTAATAGTAAAAGATAATACAGTTTATGGTGTTGTACTAGAAGATGGAACAAATATAACTTCAAATATAGTAATATTAACAACTGGTACTTATCTAAAATCAGACATTTTAATAGGAAATACCAGAACTAGAAGTGGTCCCCATAATGAAAAACCATCAATGCATTTATCAGACAATCTAAAGAAATACGGTTTCAAAATACTAAGGTTAAAAACAGGTACACCACCAAGAATTGATCGAAGTACAATTGATTTTACTAAAACAAAAAGAGAAGATGGTGATAAAAACTATTATACATTTTCTCATACTAACGAGCCAGTATATGATATCAATAATCAAGAACCATGTTATTTAATATATACAACTGAAGATACTAAAAAAATAATTCACGATAACTTAAATAAATCGAGCATGTATGGTGGATTAGATGATATAACAGGAGTCGGTCCAAGATACTGTCCATCAATTGAAGATAAAATGGTAAGATTTAGCGATAAAGAAAAACATCAATTATTTTTAGAGCCTGAAAGCCTTTATTATGATGATATTTATATCCAAGGATTTTCTACAAGTATGCCAAAAGAAATACAAGAAAGGATGGTTCATTCATTACCAGGATTAGAAAAAGCTAGAATATTAAGATATGCTTATGCAATTGAATATGATGCTATATATCCAACACAGGTAAAACCAAGTCTAGAAACAAAAGTATTAAATAACTTATTTACTGCAGGGCAAATAAATGGTACTAGTGGATATGAAGAAGCAGCCTGTCAAGGTTTAATAGCAGGAATAAATGCTGGATTAAAATTAGAGAATAAAGACCCACTAATACTAAAAAGAAACGAGGCCTATATAGGAGTTTTAATAGATGATCTAGTAACTAAAGGAACAAAAGAACCATATCGTATGTTAACTTCAAGAGCAGAATATCGCTTGTTACTAAGACATGATAATTCAGATTTAAGACTAAGAGAATATGGCCATCAAGTAGGATTAATAACTGGAGAAAAATACAAAAAATTTATTAATAAGAAAAACAGTATTGAAGAATTAAAGAATAAATTAAAAGAAATAAAAATAATTGTTGATAATGAAAAAAGAAGAGTAGGAATATCGGTATATGACTACTTAAAAAATCCAACTTCTAACCTAAAAAATATAATAGAAGAACATAATTTAGATATAAATTATCCACAGGATGTTATTGAAGAAGTAGAAATACAAATTAAGTATGAAGGGTATATTAAAAAGATTGAAAGAGAAGCTGAAAAAATGCTAAAGAATGAAGAAAAACAAATTCCAACAAACATAGACTATGATAAAATTCCAAATTTGGCTAGTGAAGCAAGACAAAAGTTAAAAGAAGTTCGTCCATTAAATATTGCTCAAGCAATAAGAATAAGTGGTGTAAACCCTGCTGATATATCAATATTATTAGTATATTTAAGGAAACAATACAATGAATAAAGAAGAATTTATTAATGAATTAAAAAAAATAAATATAGAACTAACCAAACAACAATTAACATTACTAGAGGAATATTATATTATTTTAAAAGAGGAAAATGAAAAATATAATTTAACAAGAATAATTGAACAAAATGAAGTATATTTAAAGCATTTTTATGATAGTTTAACAATAAATAAAATAATAGATATATATAGTCAAAACATATGTGATTTAGGTTCAGGTGCTGGTTTTCCTGGCCTAGTATTAGCAATATGCTTTCCAAAAACTAAAATAACATTAATAGAATCAAATGGTAAAAAATGTTATTTTCTAAATTTAGTAAAGGAAAAACTAAAATTAAATAATGTTATCGTGATAAATGAGCGTAGCGAAGATTATGCCAAAAAAAATAGAGAAAAGTTTGATATAGTAACAGCACGAGCAGTAGCTCCATTAAAGCATTTGCTAGAGTATGGAATACCATTATTAAAAGTAAATGGCAATTTTATAGCAATGAAGGCTAATGTCGAAAATGAAGAACAAAATATAGAAAATTATTTAAACAAATTAAGCATCCAAGAGAAAAAAAGAATAATATTTAATTTACCAGTAGAAAATAGCTTAAGAACAATAATTATGTATACGAAGACAAAAAAAACAGATAAAAAATACCCAAGAAGATATAACGAAATACTAAAAAAAGAAATATAAGAGACATACTAGTTTCTTCTTTTTTTAATAACAATGCAAAAAAAATTACAAAATAACTTGTAAAATCTACAAAATTATAGTATTATTATATTAGAGTAGGAAAGAAGAAATTAAAAGAGGGTGTATAACTATGAAAATGAATAAAGAAGTAGTAATGGTAAAACTTTCAGACATAATACCAAACAGATTTCAGCCAAGATTAACATTTGATGAAGAGGCATTAAATGAATTAGCAAGTTCCATAAAAGAGCATGGAATAATCCAACCATTAATATTAAGAGATTTAGGAAGCAAATATGAAATCATAGCTGGAGAAAGAAGATATAAAGCCTCAACAATTGCAGGTTTAACTGAAGTTCCAGCAATTGTAGGAACAATGGACGATCAAACCAGTGCAGAATTAGCATTAATAGAAAACATTCAAAGAAAAGATTTAAGTGCCATTGAAGAAGCAAAATCATATAAGAAAATACTAGATATGGGCAATTTTACTCAAGAAGAATTAGCAAAAAGAATGGGAAAAAGTCAATCAACCATTGCTAATAAAATGAGATTGTTGTCACTAACCAATGAAGTCCAGGTTGCTCTTATGAATAATTTAATATCTGAACGTCATGCAAGATGTTTATTACAAATAAAAGATGAAGATTTACAAAAGCAAGTATTAAATAAAATAATTAGTGAAAGAATAAATGTAAGGGATACTGATGAATATATTAAAAATCTACTTGGAATTACTAAAGAAACACCACCAATTTCAAATAGCAATGAACATAACATAGATTTAACAATTCCTATTGACAAGACGCAAAATCCACTATATGAAGCTAATGAGCCACCAACACATGAAGAACAAAAAAATCCAAATGTGTATACTCAAACTAAAAATATTGATTTTATAAATATAAATAGTTTAGATACACCAGAAGAAAATTTAAAAGTAGAAACGCCACAAAAGGAAAATGATAATATGATTCTAACTAATAATGAAATTCCTAAAATAGAAGAAAATAATAATGTAAATAATATATCAAAAATAAAATATGCAACAGCAATAAAACTAGCACAAGATGCAGTAGCAGATATTAAAAAGGCTGGCTATAATGTCTCATTAGAAGAAATTGATACAACAAATGACTATCAAATAATAATAAAATTACAAAAATAAGAATAAAAAAGACAAATATCACTCATAACTTAAAAGAAAGGGTGATATTTTTTATGAAAAAAATTATAATCATATTAACTTTAATTGTATCAACATTAATATATCTAGAAATTAAAAATAATGAAGTAGTAATACCAGATAGTGCCATTAGATTAAGAGTTATTCCAAATAGTAATACCTCAGTAGATCAAAATATAAAAAATAAAGTAAAAAAATATTTAGAAGAAAACACCTATACTTTGCTAGAAGAAGCAAGCGACTTAAAAGAAGCTCGAACTTTAATAAATGCAAATATAGAAAATCTAGATAATGACATAGGAAATATATTTAAAGAAAATAATTATGATATGAGTTATAAAATAAACTTTGGATATAATTATTTTCCTGCTAAAGAGTATCGCAATATAAAATATAAAGAAGGATATTATGAATCAATCGTAATAACTATTGGTAATGGAGAAGGAAATAATTGGTGGTGTTTTTTGTTTCCTAATTTATGCTTAGTAGATTTACAAAATAAAACAGACATAGAATATAAATCATGGTTAGTAAAACAAATAAACAAAATATTTTAAAAATCAATACATATATTTAGATAGGTGATAAGATTGAAAATAATAACAATATTTTTAATTGCAGTAAGTTTATCTATGGATGCTTTTTCATTAGCACTAATATATGGAACGCAAGGAATAGCAAAAAAAGACAAACTATTATTATCATTGATAGTAGGAGTATATCATTTCATAATGCCTTTAATCGGTGTAATAATAGGAAATTTAATAACAAGCAAAATTCTAATAAATACTAATATTTTAGTGGGCATAATATTATCCTTAATAGCAGTAGAAATGATAATATCTAGTTTTAAAGAAACTAACAATAAATTTCTTTTAACATTTCCTAGCTATTTAATATTTGGATTATCTGTAAGTATAGATAGTTTAACAACAGGAATAGGATTATCATTAATAACCAAAAATTGCATTTTTTCATCAACTGTATTTTGCGTTACAAGCATGCTATTTACATATTTAGGATTAAATTTAGGAGACACATTAAATAGAAAGTATGGAAAAATATCAACCATATTAGGAGGAATGGTACTTTTCATATTAGGATTTTTATATATACTAAAATAATGTGTAAATAAAATGTAAAAACAATTATTATCATTGACTAAAACTCCATTAAAGAATACAATAAAGTAAAGAGTGGAGGAGTAAAATGCCAAAAATCAAAATAGAAGGGGGACATAAATTGTCGGGAACAATAGACATTTCAGGCTCAAAAAATAGTGTTGTAGCATTAATTCCCGCCGCAATACTATGTGATGAAATAGTAGAAATAAGTAATGTACCAAATATATCCGATGTAGATTCTTTAGAAGAAATTTTAACATATTTGAATGCAGATATCAAAAGAACAAAAGATAGTGTAGTAATAGATTCAAGTAAGATAATTAATAAAGAAATTCCCGAAGAAATGTCCCAAAAATTAAGAGCATCATATTATTTTATGTCATCACTATTGGGAAAATATAAACATGTAGAAATGTATTTTCCAGGTGGCTGCTCAATAGGTGAAAGGCCTATAGATCAAACATTAAAAGCCTATCGTGCATTAGGCGCAACAATAATAGAGGAAGAAAATAGATATACAATAACAGCAGAAGAATTAAAAGGAAACAAAATATATCTTGATATGCCGAGTGTAGGCGCCACAATCAATGCTTTACTAGTGGCTACTAAAGCAAAGGGAGTTACAACAATAGAGAATGCTGCCAAAGAACCAGAGATAGTAAATGTAGCTACCTTTTTAAATAATATGGGTGCCAAAATAAGAGGTGCAGGTACTGAAACAATTACGATTAAAGGAGTGGAACATCTTCATAAAGCCTTTCACGAAGTAATTCCGGATCGTATAGAAGCAGGCACTTACATTATTATAGGTGCACTATTAGGAGAAAATCTAAAAATTAAAAGAATTATCCCAACCCATGTAGAATCATTAACTTCAAAATTAATAGAAGCTGGCGCAGATATGGAAATAAAAGAAGATGAAATAATAATAAATGCCAAAGATAAGTATAAATCAGTAAATGTAAAGACACAACCATATCCGGGCTTTCCAACAGATTTACAGCAACCAATAATACCATTCCTAACCAGATGTCGTGGTACAAGTACTGTTGAAGAAACAATATATGAAAATAGATTTCAAAATATATATGACACGAATCGAATGGGAGCAAACATCATAGTAAAGAACAACAAAATAGCAAAAGTAAAAGGAATAACACCACTACATGGCAAAAATGTAACAGCAACAGATTTAAGAGGTGGTGCCTCTATGCTAATATGTGGTTTAATAGCGGATGGAATAACTCAAATAGATAATATAAAATATATTTTAAGGGGATACGATAACATATGTGAAAAGTTATCTAAAGTAGGTGCTAAAATAGAACTAATATAAATATAATTAATTAGGTGAATTATGAAAAAAATCATATTGGTCTTAATTATATTCATAGCATGCTATTTTATATATAATTTAACAATAGATAAAAAAGTGTCATATCTGACACTAGGAGACATTTTATCAAAAGGAACAAATGAATATGGAGTATCAAATAATGGTTATAGCAACTATATAAGAGATTATTTAAAAGATAAAGGAATGTTAAAAGAATACAACAATACATTTACTTCAAATGACTATCGTATATTAGATATAATAAGAATATTATCATATAACGAAAAAAAAGATAATTATTCACTTAATAGACTTATAAAAGAATCTGATATAATTACAGTATCATTAGGGATGAGTGAAATATATAATAAAATTTTAAACAATAATCAAAATATATATACTTATATAGATTCACTAATTAATGATTATACAAAAATAATGAACTACATAAATAAGTTTCATCATCAAAAAGTAATAATTCTAGGATATTATAACGTTTTAGGAACAAAAGATGATATTTTTGATTATGCAAATTACAAATTAGAAATAGAGTGTCAAAAAAGAGAATTTATATATGTAGATTTATCAAAGATTCTAAGTAACAATCCTAATTATTTCTCAAAAAAAGATACTTTTGTGCCAAATTTAGAAGGATATGAAAAAATTTCTCAAATAATAGTTGAAAAAATGCAAAATAACTGATATAATATACCATGTAATTTTATTACTATGACATTTGTCATGGCGGAAGGAGAGAAAAAAATGAAAAAAAACATTCATCCAAATTATGTAGAAGCAACTGTAACATGTGCTTGCGGAAATACATTTAAAACAAAATCAACTGAAGAAAATATTCAAGTTGAAGTATGCTCAAAATGCCATCCTTTTTATACTGGAAAACAAACATTAGGTTCTAAAAAAGGACAAGTTGAGAAATTTAATAAAAAATTTGGTTTTGATACTCAAAAATAATGTGATTAATTCACATTTTTTTTATTTTGTAAAACATATCATAGATTTTTTATTAGAAATTTGATACAATTAATCTAGTGATGGAAATGAAAAAAGAAAAAATACAAAAGAAAATTAAAAAGCTATTAGCAGTAATTTACAAGAATAATTTACTAGAAGTAATATTTATTTTACTTAATTTAATAAATGCACTATTACTTCGTATAAACACAGTTAATAATGGATTAAGATATTCACCATTTATTATTGACTTATCCTTTTTACTAATAATTACCCTATTAGCCCAAAAAATAAAAATCAAAAAAAGAATATATTATTATATGGCTATGACAATATTATTTACCATAATATGTATTGTAAATAGCATATATTACCATTACTATAGTTCATATGCCTCATTTTCAATAATTGCTAATATTTCTTTTGCCAGTGATGTAAAAGATGCCATATTTAAAAACGTTTTAAGAGTTCCAGATTTAATATATATTGCAGCACCAATAATATTATATTTATCTTATTATTATCTAAAAAAGAAAAATAAATTAGCAAAAGAAATTTCAGTTAATAAAAAGAAACTAAATAAAAGTGTTCTAATAACAATTTTAATTTTATTTATAAGTGGTGCTCTAACAATGCCACTAAGTTCTTGGAATAGATTATATAAATTATGGAATAGAGAATCAGTGGTAATGAATTATGGAATATATATATATCAACTGGATGACTTTTTTCAAAGCTTAACGCCTAAAATAAATAGTATTTTTGGACACGATAAATCTTTAAAAAAAGTTACAGACTATTATAAAGAACATCCTTATAAAAAAACAACTAATGAATATAAAGATATATTTAAAGGAAAAAATGTTATTGTAATTCATGCAGAGAGTATGCAAACTTTTCCTATGTGTTTAAAGTTTAATGGAAAGGAAGTAACCCCTAATTTAAATAAACTTGCAAAAGAAGGAATATTTTTTAACAATTTTTATGCTGAAGTGGGAGTAGGAACAAGTAGTGATAGTGAGTTTACTTTTAATACATCTTTAATGCCATCAACAAAAGGAACAGCCTTTGTAAACTATTTTGATAGAGAATATGTTGCTATACCAAACTTATTAAAAGATAAAGGTTATTATACATTTAGTATGCATGCAAATACTGGTGACTTTTGGAATAGAAACAATATGTATAAAGCATTAGGATATGATGATTTTTATAGTAAAGAATCATATGTGATTGACGAAACGATAGGTTTAGGTTTATCAGATAAATCATTTTTTAGACAATCAGTAGAAAAAATAGAAAAAATAAAAGAAACAAAAGATAGTCCATTTTATGGCCTGTTAATAATGCTTTCTAATCATACACCTTTTGATGATGTTGATTTAATGGAAGAATTTGATACTACAATATCAGTTGATACTGGTTATAGCACTATAACAAGAGATTATCTTGAAGGAACAACAATGAATAACTACTTAAGGTCTGTTCATTATGCAGATTCTGCTATTGGAGAATTTATTAAAGAGTTAAATAAAAAGAAACTATTAGATAATACCGTTTTGATAATATATGGAGATCATGATGCAAGACTAAGTTATAATGACTTTAATTTATTATATAATTATGATGCTATTGAAAACAAAATAAGAACTGAAGAAAATGATAAATATAGACCATATAACAAATACGATTATGAGCTCGATCGAAAGGTACCGTTAATAATTTGGACTAAAGATAAAAAATATAATATTGAAGTAGATATTCCGACTGGAATGATAGATGTATTACCTACTATTGGTAATATGCTAGGAATACATAGTGATTACCAAATAGGTCATGATATATTTAGTTTAAAGGATAAAGATAACACTGTAGTTTTTGTTGATGGCTCATTTTTAACATCAAAAGTATATTATAATGCACCAAAAGCAGAAATATATGATATAATTAAAGAAGGAGTGGGTGAAGAATACATAAAAGAAAGAGCAGACTATGCTACAGAAATAATAGAAGTATCTAATGATATTATTTCTTACAATCTAATAAAAGAATTAAAAAGTGGTATTAATAAAAGTAACTAGCAGTATGGGAGGAAGATTAAAAATGCTAAAGTTTATAGTATGCGAAGATGACGCAGAAGAATTAAATATTGCAGTACAAACAATTACCAAATCAATGATGAAATATGCCGACATTGAATATAAGGTAGAAAAATTTCAAAGATATAATGAAAAATTAGAAAAAATAATAAATGAACCATTTGATACAAAAATTTATTTACTAGATGTTGAATTACCAGTAGTAGGAGGTTTAGAAATAGCCTCAAGAATAAGAGAACAAGATGATAAAAGTTATATAGTATTTATAACAGCCCATCCAGAATGTAAAAATGATATATTCTTTTCAAGATTAGAAGCTATTGATTATGTTGAAAAAAGCGCAATATATCCCCAAAGAGTAGAGGACACCATAAGGTATATAATAGATAGACTTTTAAGGAATAGAGTACTAACATTCAATTACAAATATACAACATACAAAGTTTTATGTAAGAATATAACTTACATAGAAAAAGATCCATCTGGATCAAAATGTATTATTCACTTTATGAATGATAAACCAAAACATACACTCAAAACAATAACAAGTATGGAAAAAGAATTATCACCATTATTTTATCGTTCACATAAAGCATGTTTAGTTAATTTAGAAAATATAAGTAAAGTTGAATATGCAAAATTCACAATCCACTTCAAAAATGGTGCATCAACTACCTTGTTGAGTGCTGGATGTAGAAAGGGGTTGAGACAACGTGTTGGAAGTTTTGAAGATATTTTTGAGTAGTATCTTTATGATGATATCAGTCCATGTCTTTGGATTAGTAACATCAAAAGATGAATCAAAGAAGAGCATAAAATTAAAAAACATACTAATATTAATACTCTTTGCTGTATTACATACAATAATAAATTTATATTTAGATTGCTCTATAAAAACACTTGCGATATGTTTACTATATACAATGTATTTTTATATAATCTTTGATAAAAAAGTATATAAATCTATCTTTTCAGCAGTATTATATATAATATTGTTAGTTATACCAGATTTATTAACTCTTTGCTTTGCAACCAAAATATTAGGAATTAGTAAAGTATATTTTTATGATAATTTAGCTGGTGGAGTAATATCTAATATAGTAATAAGTATGCTAATGATAATATTAATATATTTATTAAGGAAACCATTAAAAACAGTAGTTAATTATAAATTATCTAATAATGTTAAAATAGTGACTGTTTCTGCCTTAACTTTAATTACTATTGCCATATTCTTTTATAATTTGATTAGTAATTTTAGACATGATAATGATACTTATACCTATTTATTAGTAATAATAACATTGATAGTTATTTTAGTAACATTATTAAGGCAAAAGATGGAGAACGAAAATATGTTTAAGAAATATGATGATTTATTAACAATAATGAAAAACTACGAAAGTGATATTGAAGAACAAAGAACAATTAATCACGAATCCAAAAATGAACTATTAACTATAAGAAGTAAATTATCTGAGGAAAATGATAAGGAATTATGTAGTTATGTTGATAGCATTATTGGAGATAAGAAAAGTGTTAATAGTGCAAAATTCTCTAAATTTAAATATTTACCATCTAATGGTTTGAAAGGCTTTTTCTATTATAAATTTATTGAAGCCGAGAAAAAAGGAATAAAAGTTTCATTAAATATATCTAAATTAGTTGAAAATAGTTATTTAGGAGATATGAAAACTAAAGATTTTAAAGACTTAACTAGAATAATAGTAGTATACTTAGATAATGCTATTGAAGCAGCAAGTACTTCTAAAGATAAAAAATTAGGAATAGAAATATATGAAGTCAAAGGTATTATACAAATTATAATTTCAAATACTTATGATAATGCTATTGAAAAAGATAAAGTTGGTAATGAACGATATAGTACTAAAGGTAAAAATAGAGGTCATGGATTATTATTAGTAAAAAGAATTTTAAATGAAAATAATAGAATAACTTCTGAAACTAAAATAACTGATAGCTTGTATATTCAAACTATCAAAATAAATGAAAAATAAATAAAAAAAAGAATCAGCTTGCGGTATTTTTGATTCTTTTTTATTGTTTTAGTTTGAAAGGCTATTTTAATAAACTTTTTGGCATTTTAGGCTCATCAACAAACCACACTAAACAAGCTTTAGTACCTGCTTTAGCAGATAATGAACCGATCCAATTCAACAATCCAGCAAACATCTTTTTACCTCCTAATCCTATATTTTTCCAACTCAACGATAAGTAACAATATAGTTCTTATAGTTATCGTATGGCAATTGAAACATCCTGTATACAAAAGGATGGATCATCAAACTTGCATCTAGTAGTCCAAAGCACAAGAATGAACTAGCAACACTATTTTTAAGTAAAATAATAAATATCAAATATATCATACTTGTTATTATAGTCATAACTTTATACCTTTTTCTTTTATATTTATTTATAAGTGGTCTTTTATATGTATCAGCAGGAGCATATCTTACAAGTGTAATAAAAGCTATAATACTAATAATATATTTTACATATATATTAACATCAACATATTTACATATAGTAGCAGTACCAATAAAAAGTACACCAGATATGATATAGCAGTGCCAACTTTTCTTAGCATGCATACCAAAAGCTGTAGTTCTTATTATGTTGTAACACAACAATATACAGAGAACTTCCTTAAAAATATTTAAAACTAATGAAATACCAAATATAACAATTGTTTTAGTAAAAGTAATATAAAGTGCTTCAAGACCATAGCTAATTTCTTCTAGTTTATCATCATTATATTCTGGATATTTATTTTTAATATTAATCATAGCAGCGCTTAAAATTTTTTCTCTCATATTTTTACCTACAAATCAAGTATATCACTAATGCAGTAGCAGAAAATAGAAACTAATAAAACAAATTAATCAAAATAATTAACATTTTTTATGTTAACTATTGAGTAACCGACACTTTGTTTTGACTAAAAAAAATATTACTTGTAATATAGCAAAAAAGATAGTATAATTAAATAGAGGTGGAAGATAAAGTGGAACTATATCAATATATAATCATAATGGTAGTCTTATTAATAATAGCCCTTGCCATTGTGAAAATGAATAAAAAGAATATTAAATTAGAATTTAATAAATTAGTTGATTTACTAGGAGGTAAAGATAATATTCTTGATACCGAAGTAGAAATGTCTAGATTCAAAGTAACATTAAAAGATATAACTAAAGCAAATAAGGAAGGAATTCTGAAATTAGGAGCTAAAGGTGTTGTTGAAATAGATGACCAATTAAAAATAATTCTAGGTTCAGATGCTAAAAAATTAAAAAAATATATAGATGAATTAAAATAAGAACTTATGTAATTACAAAAAATTACAAAAAGTTCTTTTTTTCGACTTAATTCGACAAAAATCGACAAAGTAAAGTCGTATAATTGTTTTGAAGGTGGTAGAATGAATTTATTTATAATAAAAGATATAATATTAAATTTAATATTAATTACATTTCCTATATTAGTATATTTAGTTTTGGTTTGCTATCGAGAAAATATAGATAATAACAATAAAGATACGTTGTTAACAATAGCTTTAATTACATCGTTATATTTATGTTTAAAATATATTCCTAGTGAAATAAATACCAAAGTATTATTATTTTGTAATATTCCAATAGTAATAGCTTACATGAAAAAGAAACATTATTTAGGTATATTTTTATCAATCATAAATGTTTTATATAGTTATTATGTTCTAAATATAGAGGTAATCATAATGATTATAAAATATGCATCATATCTAGGTTTATACTTATGTGCTAGAAAAAAGAATCTTACCAGTGACTCATTTATATTATCAATAGCCATAATTCAGGGATTCTTTCTATCATTTGAATATTTTTTTAAAGACATAAAAGTATCAGTAAATGATTTTGTATTATTATTAATTATAGTTTTTATCTATTATTTTGCAACATTTTCTATTCTATATTTATTTAAAGTAATGGATAAAATAGAATCACTAAATACTACAATTAAAATGCTAGAAAAAGATAAAAAAATAAAAGATGCATTATTTAAATTAACTCATGAAATAAAAAATCCATTAGCAGTTTGTAAAGGATATATAGATATGATTGATTTAAATAAAGAGGAAAAAGCCTTAAAATATATTAATATAATGAAACAAGAAATAAATAGAAGCCTAAATATTATAAGTGATTTTGTCGAGTATAATAAAATTAAAGTAGTCAAAGAGCAAATAGATTTAAACTGTCTATTAGATGATGTTTATGATTCTTTTAAAATACTTATGACTAATAAAAAAATAAAGTTAGAATATAAAAATCGTAATGACCAAGAAATTTATTTTAATGGAGATTATGAAAGATTAAAACAAGTAATTATCAATATATTAAAAAATGCCTGCGAAGCTTGTACAGAAAATGGTAAAATAGAAATATCTTCCAATCTATATAAAAACTATTTAGACATATTAATCGAAGATAATGGAATAGGAATGGATGAGGAAACATTAAAGAATATCAAAGAAATGTTTTATACTACTAAACAAAATGGCACTGGATTAGGAGTAGCACTATCAAATGAGATAATAAAATCCCATAATGGAGAATTATTATTTACATCAGAACTGAATAAAGGTACAAAAGTGACAATAAGATTACCATATTAGTGATCTTATTGTTTTAATATTTATAAATATCTGCTATAATATATAATGGTGATTTTATGGAAGATATATTTTTAAAGAATTTACCATCTCTAGATCTTCATGGTTATGATAGAGAAACAGCACGCGTAGCTACCGAAGATTTTATAGATGAAAATATAATACTAAAAAATGATAAAATATTAATAATACATGGTAAAGGGCTAGGAGTAGTAAGAAAATCAGTTCATAATGTATTAAGTAAAAGAAAAGAAGTAACAAAATATCATACCGATAACTTAAATGATGGATGCACAATAGTTTATTTATCTGTTGACAACTAATTATCTCTATGCTATAATAAATTACAATTTTAGGGAAGATATTATATGCTAAATAAAGAAATAATTAAACAGATAAAAGAAATAAATACCATCATAAAAGAAATCATACTGCTAATATTTTTATTAATAATATGTTTAATAATATTCATTGTTGAATTAATATAATATCACCAAAATAGGGAGGTTTTATATAATGGAAGATGAAAGACAAATAAATTGGTTAAGCTTATTTATTAAAATAATAATCATATTCATATTTGCTATAATATTAATATGGTTAGTATCAAAAATAATAAATAGTAGTAAACCATCAGAGACATTTAAAAACAATATTAATAATATGGAAGAAGTAGCAGTTTCTTATTTTAAAGAAATAGATTTACCACAAGAAAAAGGAAAAAGTACTAAAATAACATTAGAGGAAATGATAGAAAAAAAATTAATTGTTTCTATCAATGAAAATAAAAAATCAACTTGTGACGTAAAAAAAAGTTACTCCAAAATAACTAGAAATAAAAAAGATTATAAAGTAGAAACTACTTTAGTATGTGGCAAAGAAAAAGATACTATAACAAGAAAATTTAGTTTTAAAGATTGCAAAAACTGTAATACAAGAACAGAAACTAAAAATACAACTAAAGATAATACAAATAAGGATACTAACAAAGATACAACCAGTACTAACACTAGCACAAACACTGCAAAAACAACATATTACGAATATGTAAAAGAAACAACAACATATAGTAAATGGGCAAAAGGCAATAAAACTGGCGATAATATAGAAAATAAGTATGAGTATTATAGTACTGCAACTGAAGAATACTACACATTAGGAGCGGTATCTAAAAACAGTGCATCAGCTTCTTACACAATAAAATTAGATAAAGTTCCAAATAAAGATTACTACTTTACTATAGTTAAAAAGGTAGAATTCCTATCAAATAATGAAAAAGAATTCTTATCTAGTAATAATGCATCAATATCTAAAGGAACAAAAATAAATAAATTACCAGATAGTATTAAAAATTACTCATTAACTGAAGACAATTTTACATATAAATTATCTCCATACTATCGTAAAGGATCTTTCTACATAGATGTTACATTAAATGATATAAATACAAGCATATCATCTTATAATAATGTATACTTTGTACCATTAAAAGTAACAGTTAAATTTATGTCTCCTAAAATAACAGAAGAAAAACCATCAGGAGATTATGATACCATAACATACTATCGTTATGTTGAAAAAAATAAAGAAACAAAATGGTCAACAGAAACATCATTAGAAGGATATACTAAAACAGGAAATACAAAAACAGAATAGAACTTCAATAGAAGTTCTATTTTAATATTTTATCAACAATACCATAGTTTAAAGCCTCCATGCTATCCATAAAATAATCCCTTTCCGTATCATTATCAATTGTAGTAATATCTTTACCAGTAACTTCGGCTAAAATTTTATTAAGTTTTTTCTTAAGTTTTAATATCCTTTCAGCGGCAATTTTAATTTCTGTTGCTTGGCCTTGCGCTCCTCCAAGTGGCTGGTGAATCATAACTTCTGCATTTGGAAGAATACATCTTTTACCTTTTTTACCAGCAGCCAATAGAAAAGCAGCCATTGATGCCGACATTCCCACACAAATTGTGGATACATCACTTTTAATAAAATTCATTGTGTCATAGATAGCCATACCCGCAGTAATAGAACCACCAGGAGAATTAATATACAAACAAATATCATCATTATTTAAACTATCTAAATATAAAAACTCTGCTACCACAACATTAGCAGTATTATCATTAATTTCTCCATTCAAAATAATAATTCTATCTTTTAATAATCTCGAATAAATATCATATGCTCTCTCGCCCATATCATTCTTTTCAATAATCGTAGGAATTAAATTCATAATTAGTCACCCATAATTAGTATAATATATAGATAGTCTATTCATAACAAAAAAAGTATGACAAAATATAACAAACTATGATATAATAATAATATAAGACTATCCAAAAGGAGGAATAATATGGAAACAATAATAATAACTTTGGATAATAATAAAAAGAAAGAATATGTAAAAGGAATAAAATTAAAAGAGATAATTGAACAAGAAAAAGATAAATTAACAAATACCGTAGTAGGAGCCCTTTATAACAATAATATGATTGACTATGAAGAAACACTAACTAAAAATGGTAAACTATATCTATATGATTTAAATACCAAAGAAGGAAATAAAATCTATGAAAAAGGATTACTTTATCTATTTGAAGTATCAGCAGTTGAAGCTTTAGGAAAAGATACTCAAATAATAGTTAAACATTCAATTGATAAAGGGATTTATTGCAAAGTAAATAAACCATTAACTACTGAAGATATAACAAAAATAAAAAAGATAATGAAAGAAAAAATAAAAGAAAATATACCTTTTACAAAAATAGAAACATCTAAATCAGATGCCATAGCATATTTCAAGAATAAAAAAAGAGAAGATAAAGTAAGAACATTATTCTATATAAAAACAAATTTTGTAACACTATATAAACTAGGAGATACCTATAACTATATAATTGGAGACCTTCCATATACAACAGGTTCTTTAAAATATTTTGACCTATCATTAATTAAAGATCATGGTGTCGTAGTAAGATTCCCATCAATATATGATAATAATAAAGTAGTAAAATATACCCATCATGAGAATTATTTCAATAGTCTTGAAGAATATGGAACATGGGGAAACAATTTAAATATAAACAATTTAGGAGAATTAAATGAATTCATAACTAATAATAATGCTGGAGATATCATTCAGTTATCTGAAATAATGCAAGACTATAAATTACTTAGTATTGCAGAGCAGATAGTTTTAAATAAAGATGACTATAAAGTAATATTATTATCAGGGCCATCAAGTTCAGGTAAAACAACTAGTGCCATGAAATTATCTTTATATTTAAGAAGTCTAGGATTAAATCCCACTCATCTATCATTGGATGACTATTTCTTAGAAAGATCAGAAACCCCATTAGGACCAAAAGGCAAGCCGGATTTTGAGTCTCTTAATGCTATTGATGTAAAATTATTTGATAGTCAAGTCAGTAAAATGTTAAAAGGAACGAAAGTAACAGTACCAACATTTAACTTTGTTGAAGGAAAAAAAGAATATAAAAGAACAGTTCAGTTAAAAGATAATGATATTCTAATAATTGAAGGCTTACATGCATTAAATGAAGAATTATTAACTAATATACCAAGAAAGAAAAAGTTTAAAGTATACATAAGCCCATTAATATATCTAAATATTGATAATGATAATCGCATTGGTATGACCGATTTAAGACTATTAAGAAGAATGGTAAGAGATAATCGAACAAGAGGATATAATCCATCGAAAACACTAGATTCATGGTCTGATGTTCGCGATGGAGAAGAAAAATATGTCTTCCCATATCAAGATAATGCCGATGTTATGTTTAACACCAGTCTAGCCTATGAACTAGCAGTCATCAAAACATATGCTGAACCATTATTATTTACCATATCTGAAGAAGATCCTAACTATCAATTAGCTCAAAGACTAATAGAATTATTAAAGTTCGTTTTACCAATACCAAGTGAAACTGTACCAAAAACTTCAATATTAAGAGAGTTTATTGGAGGAAGTTATTTTGAATAAATAAAAAGCATATATTTAAGTAGGTGTAATATGAATAAATATAAACTACTTATAATAATATGCTTTTTTCTTGTCACATTATGTTTACCAAGAGTAACTGCTACTGTAAAAAATTTAAATTTACTTGGAAAGGTAATAATTTTAGATGCCGGACACGGTGGCAAGGATGAAGGTGCCAGCAGTGGTCCCATCAAAGAGAGCAAACTTAATTTAATTCTTACAAAAAAATTAGAAAAAGAATTAACATCAAGAGGAGCAACCGTTTACCTAACTCGTAAAGATAACAACGACTTATCCACAACAACTATTAATAGAAAACGAAACGACCTATACAATAGAGCTAAATATATAAATGACATTTCTCCTGATATGTATATATCCATCCATTTAAATGCTTCACCATCCCCTTCATGGAGAGGTCTTCAAGTATTTTATACAGGTAATAATAAAGAAAATAAAATTATCGCTGAAACCATAACTAATCATCTAAAAGAAAACATATCTAATGTTAGAGAAATAAAAAAAGACAATACTTACTACATGTATAAATATATAAAGTCTCCAGGAGTATTAATTGAAGCTGGATTTATATCCAATCCAAATGATAACTATCTTTTAAGAGATATCAATTATCAAAATAAATTAATAACTCTAATTAGTGATTCAATCGAAAAATATTATCAAAAATAAATAAAAACACTTTCAAAAAATACAAAAATAGTGTATACTTCTAATAGAGACTAAGAAGGGTGATAATATATGCAAAAAATATATTTAAAATATGATGAATATACACCACCAGTAGAATGCGACTATGGTTTTATACCAGAAATGGTTTACCTAGGCTTCTTATATCCAATCAAGAAAAAGAATTATAAAATGTTTTATATCATGTTAATGACTGAAGTAGCAGTTTCAACCCTAATAATGTGCTTCATTCCCTTTATAATTGGTATAATTATATGTATTGCAATGTTATTTGTCATAAATCTCTTATTCGCAGCCAACTATAACATGATAGTAATTGAAGAACTACTAAAAGATGGCTATGTCCCATTAGACTATAATTCTTCAGATATTCTAATAAAAAAAGGAATATACTTTAAACTCCAGTAGTAGATGTATTCCTTTTATTTTTCAAAAAAATAACAAAAAATATATCATTTTTTTCAAAACTATGATATACTTTAATATAGAATAATGGGAGTTGATATTGTGGAGAAAAATTTTAAGACAATAAATGAACAAGTAGAAATATTAAAAAACAAAGGTCTTATAATTGAAGATGAAAATGTCGTTAAAGATACCCTGCTCAGAGAAAACTATTTCTTTTTAATGGGTTATCGTCACGCCTTCCTTATATCGCAAAAGGAAAGAAAATTCATACCCGGTACAACTTTTAATGAAATATACTCATTATTCACATTTGATAGGAATTTTAGAAATATAATATTTAAAAATGTACTTGTTATCGAAAATCAATTAAAATCAGTAATATCATATCAATTATCCAAGAAGTATGGATATCGGGAAAAAGATTATTTAAATCCTAAAAACTTCACTCAAGATCATGATAAAGCACGCCGTGTTCGTGACTTAATTGATAAGATGAAAAGGCAAATAAGAATCAATGCTACAACCCATAATGCTACAATACACTACATAAATAACTACGGTTATATTCCCTTGTGGGTTTTAGTAAAAGTATTATCATTCGGAATAGTTTGTGAATTATATACTATATTAAAGAAAGAAGATCAAATAGAAGTAGCAGAAGTTTTTGATACTACACCAAGTGTCTTATCAGATATACTAATAATATTATCCAACTATCGAAATTTATGTGCCCATGAAGATATCGTGTTTGAACATAAAACCGAAAGAGTAATACCAGATACAGAATATCATGATATGATGGAAATACCAAAAATGGATGGCGAATATATTTATGGTAAAAATGACTTATTTGCAGTAATTATAATCTTTAAAATATTACTAAATAAAAAAGCCTTTCGTTTAATGATGAAAGAAATAGAATATGAAATAGAATTGTTAGATGGAAGAGTGGATACCATTCCAATAAGTAAAGTATTAGATAGAATGGGATTTCCAGAAAATTATATAGAAATAATAGATAAGTAGGTGATAATAATGAATAAGAAAAATAATAAAATAATAATACCTCTTTTAGTATTAGTAGCTTTTATTGGTGGTTCAGTATGGACATATCTAGTAATAAATCAATTAAATAGAGGTACAACAAATTCAGTAACTAAAGGGGGAAACTATACAATAAATGAAAATAGCATATCCGGAGCAGTAGATAAAATATATGATGCCACTGTAACAGTAGCCACTTATAAAGATGGTAAAGCAGTATCAACAGGAACAGGCTTTGTCTATAAAAAAGAAGGATCAACAGCCTATATAATGACAAATAATCATGTTATATCAGGAGGAGATTCTGCTAAAGTAATTTTTAGCGATGGAACATCAGCAGATACTAAAATCTTAGGAGGAGAGACATATTCAGATATAGCAGTATTAACAGTAAGTGCTGCAAGCATAAAGCAAGTAGCAACATTAGGAAACACTGATAAAATAAAATTAGGAGACACTACCTTTGCCGTAGGAGCCCCACTTGGAGATACTTATAGTGGTACAGTAACTAAAGGAATCCTATCAGGAAAAGACCGTTTAGTAGCAGTATCATTCTCTGGAAGTAATTCTGATTACTATATGAAAGTATTACAAACAGATGCTGCTTTAAATCCAGGTAATAGTGGTGGTCCATTATGTAATGTAAATGGAGAAGTAATAGGAGTAACATCTTTAAAGCTTACAGAAGAAAAAACAAGTTCAACAACAAGTTATAGTGTCGAAGGAATGGGCTTTGCTATCCCAATAGAAGACGCTCTATCATATGCTGGTATCATTGAAAAAGGTGAGTCAGTAAAGAGACCATATATTGGAATAAGTATGTTAGATATAACAGATAGTTATTACTTATGGCAGGCTGGAATAACTTTACCAAAAGGTGTTGAAAAAGGGGTAGCAATTCTAGAAGTAGTATCATCTTCACCAGCAGAAAAAGCCGGATTAAAGAAAGGTGATATCATAACTAAACTAGAAAAAGAAGAAATATCTTCAGTAGCAGAACTTCGTTATGAATTATATAAACATAATCCAGGAGATAAAGTAACAGTTACTTATAATAGAAATGGTAAAGAGTTAACTTCTGAAGTAACACTTGAAGAATCAAAATAATCTAGATTAATTCTAGGTTATTTTTTTCCACTTCAAACTTAAATAAATTTAAGTTTTCCGTGGTGTTAGTGAGCCAAAAATATTTGTCTCCCTAACAAACAATATTTAAGTATATATTCATTGCTTCTATATAATAGATATGGTTGATATACTACTTATAGACAATACAAATATTGGCTATAAGTATCACTGTAAGACTACTTAAGACTTACAGTGATATTAAAAATAAAATAATAATGTAAAAAAAATATAAAACTATTGTATTTTGTATGTAATATTTGTTATAATAAATATGACAAAAAGAAAGGTGAAAAAAGATGGAAGAATACAAAATAACATCACATAGTGATAATGAAACAATAGCAATAGCTCAAAACATAGAATCAGAAAAGTTTCCAAATATGGTAATATGTTTAAATGGTGATTTAGGTAGTGGCAAAACAATGTTTACTAAAGGATTTGCTCATGCTATGGGAATAGATGAGATAACATCTCCAACATTTACAATAATAAAAGAGTATGTCGGAGAATTACCATTATATCATATGGATGTATATAGATTAGAAGATTCACATGAAGATATAGGAATAGAAGAATACTTTGATAAAGGTGGAGTAACCATAATAGAATGGGCTGATATGATAAAAGATATCTTACCAGAAGAAAGATTAGATATCAAAATCAAAATAGCAGATGATAACACAAGAATATTAATATTAAAACCACATGGGGAAAAATATGTAAATATATGTGAGGCCATAATATGATAAGTTTATTTATAGATACATCACTCGAAGATGTATCTATTGCCTTAGTAAAAGAAGGAAAAGAATTATCTCAAATACATGAATACATACCAGGAAAACATTCCATATATGTAACTAAGTATATAAGTGATATTCTAAAAAATAATAACTTATCCCCAGATAATGTTGATGAAATAATCGTTGTAAATGGACCAGGTTCATTTACTGGTATCCGAATAGGAGTAACCATAGCCAAGATGTTTGCTTATATCAAAAAAATAAGAATCGTAACCATAACATCTTTAAAAGCAAGAGTACTAGGTCATACCGGAAATTATTTACTAACAACAATAGATGCCAAGCACAATAATTATTATGTTGGCGTATATGACAAAGAATATAATACTATCGAAGAGAAGTTTACTTCCTTTAAAGAAGTAGAAGAACTAAAAGAAAAATATTCCCCAGTAGTTATAGACCAAACAACACCATATCAAGTAGAACAAATTGTATCATATACTAAGAAACTAAAAAGTGAAAATCCACATGGTGTGAACCCTATCTATCTAAAATTACCCGAAGCGATGGAGAAAAAATGTTAAGAGAAGTAATAAAAGATGACCCAAGTCCCTATGTAAAATATATAGAATATATTGAAGAAGATAAAATATTAGGATATCTAAAATATTCTCTTATTTATGATCGCATGGAAATAGATAATATTCTTGTTGAGCCAGAATATCGTGGACAAAAAATAGGAAATAAATTAATGAGTAGATTAATAAGTATAGCAATCGAAGAACATGTCGTAAATATAACTTTAGAAGTAAGAGTAAGTAATGAAATAGCCAGAAATCTCTATAAAAAGTTTGGCTTTAGAGAAGTAGCCCTAAGAAAATTCTATTATGGGGATGAAGATGCTATACTAATGGAAAAACAGGTGATGTAAATGAAAGATGTATATATATTAGGAATAGAATCAAGTTGTGATGAAACAAGTATGAGTATTGTTAAAAATGGTAGTGAAGAAATAGCCACTATTGTGCTAAGTCAAATAGATATTCATAAAAATTATGGAGGAGTAGTCCCTGAAATAGCTAGCCGTAATCATATCGAAAACATAACAATTGTTTTAGAAGAACTTCTATCCAAAGCAAATATGAAACTAGAAGACATAACCGCTATCGGAGTAACATATGGACCAGGACTAATAGGTAGTCTTTTAATAGGAGTACAAGCCGCTAAAACAATATCTTTAGTAACAGGAAAGCCATTAATACCAGTTCATCATATCATAGGACACATCTATGCCAATAACCTAAAAGAAAGATTAACATTCCCCCTAATAGCCTTAGTAGTAAGTGGAGGACATACCGAACTAATCTATATGAAAGAAGATTATTCCTTTACCAAAATAGGAGGTACTCTAGATGATGCTGTTGGAGAATGTTACGATAAAGTAGCCAAAGTATTAGGTCTCGAATATCCAGGAGGACCAAAAGTAGATAAACTAGCCCATCTAGGAAAAGATACCTATAACTTACCATATCCTCTAGACGATAGTACCTATAACTTTAGTTTTAGTGGTATCAAATCCGCTGTCATAAATCTTGTACATAATGAAGAACAAAGAGGAAACACCATAAACAAAGAAAATTTATGTACGACATTCCAAAATAGAGTCGTAGGAATAATAACAAAGAAAACAATGAAAGCTATAAAAGAATATAAAGTATCAAATCTTGTCGTAGCGGGTGGTGTGTCAGCAAACTCCGGTTTAAGAGAAAAATTAACTGAAGAATGTCAAAAAGAAAATATCCATCTCTCATTCCCTGAACTAAAATATTGTACAGATAATGCTACCATGATCGCCGCTGCTGCCTATTTTGCCTATCAAAAAAATATCTTTGCTGATCTAACATTAAATGCTATGGCAACAGACACCATATATAAAGAGTGGAAATAAGGATTATAGAAATATAATCTTTTTTTTAATTTCTAAGGACGATCTCTATTACAATAAAAAATAATTTCACATAAAATAAAGTGATTATGAATAGAGGTGAAAAACATGGAATTCATAAATCAAAATACCGAACTAGTAATAACCCTACTTACTATGACATTAACATGGATACTTGGTTTTATTTCTAAAAGATGTCCTTATGTAAATAACAATCTAATAATAATACAAAACATAGTAATTGGACTATCAGTATCAATATTCTATTTTATAATAACCAAAGACTTCAATTTAGCCATAACCTTAAGTGGATTATTCGCCGAAACAGGATATAATCTTATTCATAATATAGAAAAATTAATAAAGGAGGGAAATAATGGTAAACATAGTAAAGAAGATAGTACCAGAGAGTAGATACTACCTAAAATGCCCTTATGAAATGACACCAACTAGAATAGTAGTTCATAATACCGCTAACGATGCTCCTGCTCGAAATGAAATAAGTTATATGACAAATAATGACTATGAAACATCATTTCATTATGCTGTAGATGATAAAGAAATAGTTCAAGGCTTGCCTGAAAATAGAAATGGTTGGCACGCCAGTGACGGAAATGGTAAAGGAAATAGAGAAGGAATAGCCATTGAAATATGTTATTCACTATCAGGAGGAGACCGATTTATTAAAGCCGAACAGAATGCAGTTGACCTAATCGTAGACATATTAAATAGATATAATTGGGATATCGATAAAGTAACAAAACACCAGGATTACACTAATAAATATTGTCCTCATAGAACACTAGATATGGGGTGGGATAGATTTCTAAATATGATAAATGAAAAACTATCAGAAACTAGAGCCAGACCTTTCATAGTAGGAACAAAGATATATAACACTGAAGATATCTACCTAACTGAAACAGCAGGTTATGGCGGAGGGCAAATGTTACTAACTAAAAATACTGAGTCAATAGTAAAAAAATACCACTATAATAAAGGATTATATATGGCATTAGGAACAGAAAATACATATTATGATGCAGCATGGACTAATAATTATAGTAAGTTTACAACTACTAAACCACCAGTAGAAGAACAAAAAGAAGATAATAAAGAGACAACTAAAGAACCAAAAAAAGAAGATAATAATAAAGAAAATAATGATAATCAAGATAATAAAGATACAAACAGCAATGACTTAGATAAAGAATTAGAGAGACAAAATCCATTGTTATGGTTTATAGATAAAATAATAAAATTACTAGTAAAAATATTTAAAAGAAGGGAAAAATAGATCCTTCTTTTTTAGAGTTCACACTTCGTTGTTCACTGCTATAGAAAGCCTAATGTCTTTCTATAGAAAATCAGAGCCTCTTAATAGTCTCTGATTTTAAGTATATATTATTATCATAAAATCCACAAATAACCGAACAAAAAAGTCACAAATAACCGAATTGTGATTGACTATATTGCATTTACAGTTGAAACTAAATTATTAATAACACTCAATTATTACTATTAAATGTTTCCTTCTTTTTTATTTTATATAAATTTTATTATTTACATACTAATAAATAATAGGATAAATAAAAACTTTCATCAAACAAAGTAAAAAGTAAAAAATATAACAAAAATATTAAGGTGTTCGCTTGTTTTTAGCATATAAAAAATGTTATAATTGTATAGAAAGCAAGATTATAATAAACATAGGATGGTGAAATAATGATAAAAGGAAGGCCATTTGTAAAATGGGCAGGCGGAAAAAGACAAATAATAGATAAATTAAAAAAATATGTTCCTGATGAGTTTAATACATATTATGAACCATTTGTTGGAGGGGGAGCATTACTATTTGAATTATCTCCAAAAAATGCAGTTATTAATGACTCAAATAAAGAACTTATGAATGTATACGAATGCATTAAAGATGAAAAAAAATTTGAAGCAATGTGCAGAGAACTAAATAATCATGAAATGAAACATTCAGAAGAATATTATTATACAATAAGGAATATGGATAGAGATAAGAAGAAATTTAATAAAGTAGTAGATTATAAAAGAGCAGCAAGAACAATTTATTTAAATAAAGCTTGTTTTAATGGATTATACAGAGTAAATAGTAAAAACGAATTTAATGTACCATTTGGTAAAAAAACAAAAGTAAATACCTATGAAGGACAAAACTTAGGAATTATATGTGGATTTTTAAATTACAATGATATAAAAATATTATCAACAGATTTTGAAGAAGCAGTAAAAGAAGCAAAAAAAGGAGATTTTATATATTTTGATCCACCATATGATTCAGATACCTCAACCTTCAATAGTTATACAGAGGATGGCTTTGGGAAAGAACAACAAAAGAGGTTAGCCAAAGTATATAGGGAATTATCAGACAAAGGCTGCTACGTAATGTTATCTAATCACAATACTGAACTAATAAATGAACTTTATAAAGATTATAATATACATTTAATAGAAGCAAAGAGAAGTATCAACGCCAATGGTAAAAAAAGAGGCAAAGTAGAAGAAGTTATTATTACAAATTATGAAAATAAAAGAGGCTTTGACCTATAATATATAGGATAAATAATATGATAAAAAAATATTATTATGAAGAAGATAATTTCAAATTAATACAAGGAGATTCATTAAAAGTACTAAGAAATATAGAGCCAAATAGTATTGATATGGTATTTGCAGATCCACCATACTTTTTATCAAATAATGGAATATCTTGTAGTGCTGGAAAGATGGTATCAGTTAATAAAGGTCCATGGGACAAAGCAATTAGTATAAAAGAAAAACACGAATTTAATAAAAAATGGATTAGACTATGTAAAAAAATACTAAAAGAAAATGGTACTATTTGGATTAGTGGAACCATGCATAATATTTATTCAATAGGAATGGCATTAGAAGAAGAGGGATTTAAAATAATAAATAACATTACTTGGAGAAAATTAAATCCACCTCCAAATATTAGTTGCAGAGCATTTACTCATTCTACTGAAACAATACTTTGGGCTAAAAAAGCCGACAAAAAAAATAAACATAAGTTTAATTACTCACTAATGAAAAAAATAAATAATAATAAGCAAATGAAAGATGTATGGGAAACTAGTTTAACAAAGCCTAGCGAAAAGACTTGTGGTAAACATCCAACACAAAAACCAATTGAAATATTAGAAAGAATAATACTTGCTTCTACAGAGGAAAATGATTTAATATTAGATCCATTTAATGGAAGCGGTACAACAGGAATAGCGGCAAACAGATTAAAAAGAAGATATATAGGAATAGAAAAAGAAAAAGAATATTTAGATTTAACAATAAGGAGAAAGGAAAGTGATATAAGTGAAAAGAAATTTTAATGACTTAATGTTATCATTAAAAAAAAGTATAACCCCAGCGGATTTTTTTGTTGATTTTTCTAAAGTTTATTTAAATATCAAAGATTATGAAAGACATTTAAACTTATTAAATAGCCTGATTGGAAAAGAAAATATAGAGGAAGAATTTGTTGACTTAATAAATGAGTATCCAGAAATAATGAAATCAATACCGATTTTATTAGCAACTCACGAATATAAATTTCATATAATTAATGCATCAACAGTAGATATGTTAAATTCCATAAAAGATATGGACTTTAAATTTCTAGAAGAAAAATTTATTTGTTACGATTTTAAAGAAATTGACAAGCCGATCAACAATTATGCGGATTTTTTAAAAAATAGTGGATTATTTGACTTAATAAGTAATAGAAAAATTAAGAATCTTGTTGATTATGCGATAGGGATAGAAGTGGGATTAGATTCAAATAGTAGAAAAAATCGTAGTGGAAAAATAATGGAAGATTTAGTAGAGGAATTCATAAAAAAACTTGGAGTACCATATCAAAAACAAATGAAATATAAAGATATTGATAAAGAATATGGAACAAATCTATGTGCAATAGGAAAGGCAACAAAGAAGTTTGATTTTGTTTTTAAGAGTCCTTCAAATAACGAATTAATAGTAATGGAAGTGAATTTTTATGGAACACAAGGATCTAAACCGAATGAAACTGCAAAAAGTTATGTAGAACTAAATAATGAAATTAATAAACTAAATGGTGTTAAATTTGTTTGGATTACAGACGGAAATGGTTGGAATAAATCTAGACTGAATCTAGAAGATGCCTATGATAAAATTGAGCACTTATATACAATAAAAGATTTAGAATTAGGAGTCTTAGAAAAAATATAAATAATAATGACTTAGATAAAGAATTAGAGAGACAAAATCCATTGTTATGGTTTATAGATAAAATAATAAAATTACTAGTAAAAATATTTAAAAGAAGGAAAAAATAAATCCTTCTTTTTTTTAAGTTCACACTTCGTTGTTCACTGCTATAGAAAGCCTAATGTCTTTCTATAGTAATTCATAGCCATCAGTAGAAGTCTATGAATTATTTACATTGTTTGTAAAGTTATAGTAAATATTAAAGAAAGCACCATAAATATTAAGGTGTTTACTTGTTTTTAAGATATAAAAAATGTTATAATTGTATTAGGAGATATTCAAATAAGTTGGGTGCTTGCCGAACTTCTATTAAGGAAGGGAGGCGATATTATGAGCAAGAAAGATTTTTTAATTTTCTTTCAAACTATGACAATCTTCCTTTTGATTATATTGTTATTTAAAACATTTAATTAAAAAGAAAATCACCTAACTTAATGCTTTAAGTCAGGTGAAACCAAATTATTGGCAACACTCAATTGTGACTATTGAATATTTCCTATTTTTATTTTATGCAAGTTTCCTTGCTTACATACTAATAATAGCATAAATATATACTTTTGTCAAATTGCTTAGTTAAATTATATATTGATTATTTAAAATGTATGATATAATAAAAAAGAGGTGTCAAATATGAAAAAATGGCAAAAAACAACATTAATTATCATTAGTGGTTATATTAGTTATTATACATCATATATATTATTTAAATTATTAGCATTAAATGAACAAACAATTGTAGTCATCAGCACTTTGATAGGATTGTTTCCACTAATATTATATATATTTGTAATAAGAAAAATGGTAAAAAAAGAAAATGAAGAAGTATCAAAATCAAGTATAAAAATACAAGAATTAAATAAATTAAACGAAAAATATCATTTTAAAAGGATAACAAAGAAAAAACATAATATTATAGATCGCGAATACTCAAGAAAAAGTTTAGAGAGAGTGACGGGATCAAGTATTATAAAATATCATATAGAAAATAATATTGATTTAATTAGAACTGATATAGAAAATGCTATATATAATATCGATTTATTAGAAGAATATACCAAAGAAGTAGATAAAATTATTAATTATAAATCTGAAAATAAAACAAATTATTCATTAAAAAAATTTCAAAAAATAGAAAATAGAGTATTAAATGATTCTATTCATAAAAGAAAAGAGTTTTTAATAAAATTAAAGCTAGAAGTTTATTATAGAAGTAATGCAGGAAAGGTTAATGAAACTAGATATGGAAACTATTCTTTTGAAGATTTAGTTAAATTGTATAAAGAATGGCAAAATGGTAATAAATACGAAGAAACCATAAAGCAGGAAAGAAAAATTATGAATGATGATATTAGATATAATGTTTTGAAAAGAGATAACTTTACTTGCAAATTATGTGGTATATCAGCTAAAGACGGAGCAAAACTTCACGTTGATCACATTATTCCAGTATCTAAAGGCGGAAAAACTATCATGAGTAATCTTCAAACCCTATGTGATAGATGTAATATGGGTAAAAGTAATAAAATGGAAGATTATAGTTCGAAAAAAAATATGATCTGTCCAGATTGTGGAGGTAAATTAATAGAGCGTAAAGGAAAATATGGAATTTTCATTGGTTGCAGTAATTATCCGAAATGCCATTACAAAAAAAGTAAAAAATAACTTAATAGACAACAAACTATTAAGTTTTTTTATTAATAAACCAATAAAAAGAGTATATACCCCTAACTACTCTATAATAAATATGGCTGATATCCTATTTAAAGCCAATAAAAATATTGGCTTTAAATAGCACTTTAAGACCCAAGACTTAAAGTGACAAAAAATAACAAAATAAATATCTTACCCTTTATAATATTTCTAAAATATGATACAATGAAATAGAGAAAAGTGAGGTAACAAGATGCAAATACAAGAATTAAATAAAGAACAACAAAAAGCAGTTAATCATATAGATGGACCAATGCTTGTTTTAGCAGGAGCAGGTTCAGGAAAAACCAAAGTATTAACAAATAGAATAGCAAATCTAATCGAAAATGGTATAAGTCCATATAACATATTAGCTATAACATTTACTAATAAAGCCGCTAAAGAAATGAAAGATAGAGTAGTAAGATTAATAGGAAAAGAAGCCTATAATATTCAAATATCAACATTCCATTCCTTAGGCCTAAAAATATTAAAAGAAAACTATAGTATGTTAGGCTATGAAAAAAACTTTACTATTATAGATAGTGATGATGTCCTAACAATCATAAAGAAAATATTAAAAGATAAAAATATGTCTAAAGATAGATATAACCCAAGAGAAATAAAAAATAAAATAAGTTCTGCTAAAAATGAAATGATGAGTATAGATTCATTTGCCAAAGTAGAGTTTGATCACAAAGTAGTCGAAGTCTATAAAGAATATCAACAAAAACTAAAAAATGGTAATTCCGTAGATTTTGATGACTTACTAATACTACCAATAAAACTATTCAGAAACTATCCTCGTGTATTAGAAGAATATCAAGATAGATATAAATACATCCTAATAGATGAGTATCAAGATACCAATGAAGCCCAATATACCTTTAGTAAATTACTATCAGCAAAGTATCGAAATATCTTCGTAGTAGGAGACAATGATCAAGCAATATATGCCTTTAGAGGAGCCAACTACAAGAATATCCTAAACTTCGAAAAAGATTATCCTGAGGCCAAAACAATCCTACTTGAAGAAAACTATCGTTCAACCAAAACCATATTAAATGCCGCTAATAGCGTAATCAAAAATAATCATGAAAGAAAAGATAAAAACCTATGGAGTAATAATGCAACTGGTAATAAAATAAAATATAAAGAAGTGGCAAATGAAAAAGAAGAAGCATCATTCGTCGGAACTGAAATAAAAAGACTATTAAGTGAAGGCATAAACGAAGAAGATATAGCGGTATTATATCGTACTAATGCCCAGTCTCGTGTTATTGAAGAAGAAATGTTAAAGAAAAATATTAAATATAGAGTCGTAGGAAGTTTCTACTTCTATAACAGAAAAGAAATAAAAGACCTATTATGTTACTTAAGACTAATAAATAATCATAAAGATGATGTAAGTTTGCTTAGAGTAATAAATACCCCAAGAAGAGGAATCGGAGATAAAACAATTGAGACTCTAACTGAAGAAGCAACAACTAGAGAATTATCTCTATATGAAACAATAAGTAAAGGAAAAGAACTAGAGTTCAAAAACCTAATCGAAGACCTAACCAAAGCCAGTGAATCATTATCACTAACTGAATTAATAGATGAAATTTTAGAAAAAACCGGTATCAAAAAAGAACTATCAACATCCAAATTACTCGAAGATGAAATAAGACTAGAGAACCTAAATGAGTTCAAAGGCGTAACCAAAAGTTATGAAGAAGAATACGGAACTGCCTCACTCGGAGACTTCCTAGACGAAATCTCATTAGTAAGTGACATGTCCGAACACCAAGATAGTTCAAATAGAGTAAGCCTAATGACAGTCCATTCTGTTAAAGGACTAGAATTTGATTATGTCTTCATTGTCGGTATGGAAGAAGGAATATTCCCTCACTATAATGCTATTAATGATGGAAGTAATTCCGCTATTGAAGAAGAAAGAAGATTATGTTATGTCGCTATAACAAGAGCCAAAAAAGAATTATATATAACATCAGCAGATACCAGAATGTTATTTGGTAATCCAATGAGAAATCAACCTAGTAGATTTATTGATGAAATAGATAAAGAATATATCGATAAAGAAAGACCAAAAAAACTAGAAAAAATAATAACTAAAGTAAGAAAGACTGTCGACAAAAATGCCACTTATGAAGTAGGAGAACATATCTCTCATACCGAGTTTGGTGAAGGAATAGTAATAAGTGTTGATAAATCCATCATAACCGTAGCCTTTCCACATCCATTTGGTATAAGAAAACTAATGAAAGGCCATCCAAACATAACCAAATTATAAAAAAGAAAAGAGGAGTAGTTATGAAAAAAACACTACTAGGTTTTACCATAGTATTACTATTAATGATATCAGAAATACTAATACTAAATAACGATATATCATCACTAAAAGCATCAAATAAGATATTACAAGAAGACCTAAAAGATAAGAAAAATATAAGTACTTTAAAAGAAGAAAAAGAAGACTTAAATACCTCAGTATCCAATTTACTCGCAGTCTCTACCTTCAGTGATGAAGATATAGAAGAAATAATGACTAGTGAAAAAACAATCTTAAAAGATCTTGAAGACAATATAACATCACTAGAAAATACCATCATAGATTTAGAAGATAAACTATCAAGTCTTCAAAAAGAATACTATAAATTAGTCAAAGAAAATGCTGAAAAAAATAGTTTCTATATTTCAAATGTACCCTTTATCAATCAGTATCCTAACTACCCGACCGGTTGTGAATCAGTAGCCATAACCATTCTTCTAAATTACTATGGAGTAGCAGTAACACCAGATGATATCATAAACAAATTACCAAAGGGAAGTGTTCCTATAACCAAAGATGGTAAACTATATGGAGGCAATCCTGAGGTAGAGTTTATAGGTAATCCCTATAGTTTAAATGCTTACGGAGTATATGAAAAACCAATTGCTAATGTTGCTAGCCAATATAAAAGTGGTATCAAAATAGCAACAGGAACCAGTTTTGAAAAAATACTAGAAGTAGTAAAAACCGGCAAACCAGTTATGGTATGGACCTCCATGTCACTAGCAGTCCCATATATATCACAGTCTTGGATATATGAACCAACAGGAGAAACAATTTACTGGAAGGCCAATGAGCATGCTGTAGTAATAATAGGCTATACCGAAGATAAAGTCATAATATCTGATCCAATAGATGGTAAAGCCAAATACCAATCAAAAAGTATCTTCAAAGAAAGATATAACTATTATGGAAAGAAGGCGTTATATTACTAATGAAAAAGAAGAAAGTAAACAAAATATTACCACCTATCATCATAATAATAACCCTAATAATATTTAGCCTTCTAGTATATACCCTATATCAAAAAATAAATTTAAGTAACAAAAATAAAGAACTAAATAACTATCTAAAAGAACATCAAGAATTAACTGAAGAGATAGAAGATTTAAAAAACATTAAAGAAAATTATGAATTAATCAAAGAAAATAATCAAAATCTAGAAAAACAAAAACAAGACTTAGAAGATAAAATAACTACTCTAAATACAAAAATAAATAAAGTAAAGAAAGATATAGATAAATTAAAATAGTATCTATTTCTTTTTTTATAACATATAATATAGTAGGAGGTATCTATGGATTATAGTATTTTAGTAAATAAAGATAATCCCCTGCCAAGAGCATACATACCAAATACATTAGAAAATGCTCATAGTGAATATAAAGAAAACATATTACTAGACAATAAAGCCCTAGAAGCATTTCAAGAACTAAAAAGAGAAGCCTTAAGATATGGATATCATATTGATATAGTAAGTGGCTATCGAGACTATGATTATCAAGAAAAAATATATAATAAATTACTAGAAGAAAAAGGATTTACCTATGCCATAACAAGAATAGCATCTCCTGGTAAGAGTGAACATCAAACAGGATTAGCTTTAGATTTTTGTATATATAAAGATGGAAAATGTTATATAGAACATGATGTTGAAGATAAAATAGAAACTAAATGGATACATCAAAATAGTCATAGATATGGTTTTATCATAAGATATCCCGAAGGAAAAGAAGATATAACCAAATATAGTTATGAACCATGGCATTTAAGATATGTAGGAAATATAGCCAGTAGTATTTATAACAACAACCTAACACTAGAAGAATATAAAGATAAAGAGTCTATTAAATAGATTCTTTTTCAGTATCGTCTCACACTATGTTGTTCGCCGTTTTCTAATGCCTAAGGTCATTAGAAAAAAAGTTTTGAGCTTGTCATCTCAAAACTAAAATTATTTTTTCAGAATAATTCATTAGTTTGCTAAATAATCAAAAGCACATTGACAAAGCAAACAAATTGGTATATAATATCAATTAGTTTGAGAGGAAGAAGATAAAAAATGAAAAATAATTATATTAATGAAACTACAAGAAGAAGACTAATATCATTAATGCTTGCATCTAGTTTAACATTAACTTCATTTGGATTAACAGGATGTGGCAAAAAGAAACAAGAAAGTGATTCTTTTGAGCCAACAACAAAACAAGAAACAACTGAAGGTTACACTAAAATAGAAGAATCTTGGTTTTGCGAAGTTTCTGTTACAGACGTTGAAAATGGTATGTTACTAGATGGTGCTAAATTTGAACTTAGAGATGAAAATAATAACTTAATAGAAAGTTGGATTAGTAGTTCAAAAGAAGCACATAGAATAGAAAATATAAAGGATGGATTGTATACATTAACTGAAGTTGCTGCACCAAAAGGTTATGTGGTTGCAGGAAATAAAAATACTTGGACTATCAATCCATCATCTAGATGGAAAAGCGACTGCATGATAATTGATAATATTAGTGCTAGCAAATACGTAGACAAAGGCATCAATAATATACTAAATACAGGTAGAAAAGAAGATATAGATGGACAGTACTTTGTTCTAAAATTGAGAGAAAGTTATGAAAATAGATTAAATAATAAAGATTTTCTTGAGTATGAAGGAGAATTACCAAAATACATATTATTGAAAGGTAGTTATTTAGAAGCAATAGGTGTATTATTTAATAGTAATTCAGTTCAATATGAGTTTTTTGGTACAGAAGAAAACCTTTCTTCACCAATAAATTCTGCTACTGACATATCTTTCTTCTATGACAATGATGGTATCTATTATACAAGAATATGGAGAACTGATATCAATGTAGTAAGAGGGTTTATAACTAACGATAATCTTTACATAGTACCATTAAGTGATTTGACAAAAGAAGAGTTAGAAGAATTATCATTATCTAATGATATTAATACAGTAGAAAAAGCTAAAACAAGAACATTAACCAGATAATAAATATAACCACTTGTACAAAAAAATACAAGTGGTTTTCAACATATAATAGTATATAATAATTAACTTATATATAATAGATATGGTTGATATCTTGTTGTTAGACCTAGGCTAACGACAACACTGAAAGACCATAGGCTTGAAGTGATAAAAAATAATATAAACATATTGACATCTTTTAGTAATAGTGATATTATTTAAATATATGAATATATATTCATATATAATAAGGAGGAATAATATGATAGATAATGTAGATATAAATAAAATACAAAAAGAATTACTTGAAGAAGATACAATTATTGATATAGCAGAACTATTCAAAGTATTCGCAGATTCAACAAGAGTAAAAATAATAAATGTCCTATTAGAAAATAAATTATGTGTTAGCGATATAGCAACACTAGTCGGAGGAACACAGTCAGCAGTCTCCCATCAATTAAGAATACTAAAATCAGCAAAACTAGTAAAATACACCAAAATAGGAAAAACAGTCTACTACGAACTAAGTGATGACCATGTGAAAAAACTATTTAATATTGGAAAGGAACATATAAATGAAATATAAATATAATATCAAAAATCTAGACTGTGCTAATTGTGCTAAAACCATTGAAAATAAATTAAATGAAGATAAAAATATCAAAAAAGCAATCGTTAATTTTAATTCATCAACAGTAACTGTGGAGACAGACTTAAAAGATGCTTTTACTTATATAAAAAAAATAGTAAGTGAAATAGAACCAGATGCTATTTTAAGTGAAGATAAAATAAAAGAAAATAAAAATATAGATATCTATAGAATAGTACTAGGAGGGTTAATAGGACTAATTGGAATAGTATTAAAATTACCAAACTATTTAAGTACTATCTTAATAGTAGTAGCCTACATAATCCTAATATATAAAACACTATTAACCGCTATTAAACAATTAAGAAAGAAAGTAATAAATGAAAACTTCCTAGTAACAATATCTGCTCTCGGTGCTTTTGTTCTAGGAGATTCCCATGAAGGATTAATGGTCCTATTCTTATATGATTTAGGAAAAGTATTAGAAAGCATGGCTGTAAATAAAAGCCGTAACTCAGTAGCCGAACTTATGGATATCAAAGAAGAAACATCAAATCTAAAAGAAAAAAATAAAATAATAGTAGTACCAACAACCGAAATAAAAGTAGGAGATATAATCGTAGTCAAAGAAGGAGAGAGAGTACCACTAGATGGAACCATAGTAAAAGGTTCTTCCCTGTTAGATACAAGTGCCTTAACTGGAGAATCACTTCCAATATCAGTAAATGTTGATGATAATATCTTATCAGGAAGTATAAATAAAGGAGGTTTACTAGAAGCAAAAGTAACATCAATCTATAAAGATTCAACAGTAAATAAAATATTAGAATTAGTAGAAACTGCTACCGAAAGAAAAACCAAAACCGAAAAAGTAGTATCCAAATACTCATCTAAATATACATTAGAAGTAATTATAATCGCCATTCTAACAGCAGTCTTATTACCATTATTTACAAGTCTAACATATAGTGAAAGTATCTATAAAGGATTAACAATACTAGTAATATCTTGTCCATGTGCTATAGCCATATCAATACCATTATCATATTTTTCAGGTATTGGAGCATCATCTAGAGAAGGAATACTAGTAAAAGGAAGTAATTATCTAGATAGTATCAAAAATATCAAAGAAATAGCTTTTGATAAAACAGGAACTATCACAACAGGGGAGTTCTATATATCAAAAATAAATATCCATAATAAAGAATATACTGAAGATAAAATAATGGAAATTTTTGCTAAAGGAGAATCACTTTCAAATCATCCTATTGCCAAATCAGTATTAAAAAAATATAATAAAGAAGTATCACATAATGATATCAAAGATTTCAAAGAAGTATCAGGGAAAGGAATAGAATTTACTTATAAAAAAGATAAAGTAAAAATAGGAAACCCTAAATACTGTGCTATCAAAGAAGAAAGTAGTAATATATATCTAACAATAAATAATAGTCTAGTTGCAGATATTGAAATAAAAGATGAAATAAAAAGTACTGCTAAAGCAACAATAACTAAATTAAAAAATATGGGTATAAAAGTTCATATGTTTACTGGAGATACCAAAGAAAAAGCCGAAGAAATATCAAAAGAACTAAATATCGAAGATGTAAACTATAGTATGTTACCAAGCGATAAATATAACTATTTAGAAAAAATAATCACAAACAAAAAAGAAGGAACCATCGTAGCCTTTGTTGGAGATGGTATCAATGATGCACCAGTATTAAAATTAGCAGACTTAGGCATCTCAATGGGAGCCCTAGGAACAGACTCTGCTATCGAAGCATCAGACATAGTAATAATGAATGATAACCTAGATAAAATAATAACTGCTATAAACATATCTAAGAAAACAGGAAAGATAATAAATCAAAATCTAATCTTTGCTATAGGCATAAAACTATTAGTACTAATCTTAACTCTACTAGGAGTATCAACAATGCTAGAGGCTGTCTTTGCTGATGTAGGAGTAACAGTATTATGTATTCTAAATACTCTAAGATTATTAAAGAATAATAAATAACTATTTGACAGCAAAAATGAGTAAAACCATATATCATAAGGAATTACTCATTTTTTAATTGTTGTGATTTCATTAAAATAACTAGTTGTAATAAATAAAAAAATAATATATAATTATATTATAAATAGGAGGATATATGAATATAGTAATAGCCATAATTTTTATATCGGTAATAGGAACACTTTTACATTTCATGTATGAATGGTCAGGACATAATAAAGTAGTATCCCTTTTTGCCGCAGTTAATGAAAGTACTTGGGAACATATCAAAATAGCCTTAACACCAACCTTTATATGGACATTATATGATGGAGCAGTATATGGCCTTAATCCCAATTACTTTGAAGCCAAAGCCTTAAGTATATTAGTAATAATAGTACTAATACCATTACTATTTTATGCCTATCAATTAATAACCAAAAAAGCCATATTACCAATAGATATCACAATATTCTATTTAACTATTATTATAAGTAATCTAGTATTTTACTATATAATAAATATAGAATCATTACATTTCTTCTATACATACATATCAGTAATAGTATTATTTATAATATTCGGTTCCTATATGGTATTAACATTATTACCAATAAAAAACTTCTTATTCAAAGATCCAATAACCAAAAGATATGGAATAAGAGGACATTATCATCATGAACATAAAGAAAAATAATCAAAATATGTTTTAATAACATATTTTTTTTGGTATAATAATAATGGAAAGTTAGAAGTGAAAAAATGAGAAATATATATGATTTAACAATAAAAGAATTAGAAGACTATTTCATATCAATAAATGAAAAAAAATTTAGAGCAGTTCAAGTATATGAAGCCCTATATAAAAGAAGAATAAAATCATTTGATGATATGACCAATATAAGTAAAGAAGTAAGAGAAAAACTAAAACAAGATTTCTCTTTCTATAAAATAAAAATGTTAATAAAACAACAAGGCAAGAATGTCAATAAATATCTATTTGAATTAGAAGATGGAAACAAGATAGAATCCGTATTAATGTTTCACGATTACGGAACAAGTATCTGTGTATCATCTCAAGTAGGTTGTAATATGACTTGTGCTTTTTGTGAAAGTGGAAGATTAAAAAAAGTAAGAAACTTATTAGCCTATGAAATAGTACAGCAGATACTTCAAATAGAAGAAGACATAAATAAAAGAATAACTCATGTAGTATTAATGGGAATAGGAGAACCTTTTGATAACTATGATAATGTTTTAAGATTTGTAAAAATAATAAACTGTGGTAAAGGAATCGATATCGGTTCAAGACATATAACCATATCAACATGTGGAGTAATCCCTGGTATAAAGAAGTTTATGAATGAAGAAGGCCAAGTAAACCTAGCCATAAGCTTACATGCTCCTAATAACGCCCTTAGAAGTAGAATAATGCCTATCAATAAAGCATATCCTTTAAATGAATTAATGGAAACAATAAAAGAATATATAAATAAAACAAATCGTAGAGTAACCTTTGAATATATAATGCTTGACAATGTAAATGATAGCGAAGAAAATGCTAAAGAATTAGCCTTATTATTAAAAGGAATAAATTGCTATGTTAACCTAATACCATATAATGAAACAGAAAATATTGAATTTAAACGAACAAAAGAGTGGAAAATTATGAAGTTTTATGATATACTAAAGAAAAATAAGATAAATGTAACAATAAGAAAAGAATTTGGAGGTTCAGTTGATGCCGCATGTGGTCAACTAAGAGCCAATAATTAAGAGGAAGTGAAATAATGCAAACATTTTATATGACAGATGCCGGAAAAGTAAGAACACATAATGAAGATAGTGTAATAATAGTTGGCAATAAAAATAATGAATTCATTCTCGCAGTAGCAGATGGAATGGGTGGACATAAAGCTGGAGAAATAGCTTCAAATATAGCAATAGAACATATTGTTCAAAGTTTCGAAAGTATGGAAACAATAGGGAAAAAAGAAGAAGGAATAGATTGGTTAAGAAAAATAGTAAAAGAAATAAATGAAAAAATATTTGAATATACCTCTATTCATCCAGAAAGTAAAGGAATGGGAACAACTCTAGTAATAGCCATCAAAACAGATGACTATATCCTTTATGGAAATATAGGAGATTCATCAGGATATGTAGTAAAAAATGAAAAATTACATAAAGTAACCAAAGATCATACCCTAGTAAATTTATTAGTCTCAACCGGAGAACTAACTCCTGAACAAGCCAAGTTTCATCCAAGAAAGAACTTGCTTACAAGAGCACTAGGAGCTAATGATCCAATCGAAATAGATATCTTCGATATCGATAATACCATAAACGGTTTATTCCTATGTAGTGATGGATTAACTAATATGGTAACAGATGAACAAATAGAAAAAGTATTAAATAGTAAATCTTCAATCGAAGAACAAGTAGAAAAATTAATAAAAAAGAGTAATATAAGAGGTGGAACAGATAACATATCAATAGCTTATCTGAAGAAGGAAAGTGGTGATAAGTAATGCTAACTAAAGGTCAAAAAATAAATGATCGTTATGAAATAATAAAAACCATCGGTGAAGGAGGAATGGCCAATGTCTATCTAGCAGAAGATACCATTCTTGAAAGAAAAGTAGCTATAAAAGTTTTAAGAGGTGATCTTTCAAACGATGAAAAATTTATTCGTCGTTTCAAAAGAGAAGCCTTATCAGTATCAAACCTATCACATCCAAATATCGTTGAAGTATATGATGTTGGAGAAGAAGATGGAAACTATTATATTGTAATGGAATATATCGAAGGAAAGACATTAAAACAATTACTTCAAAAAAGAGGAGCCTTAACCCTAACAGAAGTAATAGATATAATGAGTCAGTTAACAGATGGTTTAGCTCACGCTCATGAAGCCTATATAATTCATAGAGATATAAAACCACAAAATATAATGATTGAAGATAATGGTCGTATCAAAATAACCGACTTCGGAATAGCAATGGCTTTAAATTCAACCCAATTAACTCAAACAAACTCAGTAATGGGTTCAGTCCACTATCTACCACCGGAACAGGCTAACGGTAAGGGATCAACAGTAAAAAGTGATATATATTCATTAGGAATATTAATGTATGAGTTATTAACCGGTTCCGTACCATTCAAAGGAGACACTGCTGTTGAAATAGCCTTAAAACACATGAAAGAAAAAATTCCTAGTGTTAGAAAGCAAAACCCAACAATACCACAATCAGTAGAAAATATAATTCTAAAAGCAACTGCTAAAAATCCAAAAAATAGATATGACTCTGTAAGAGAAATGTATAATGATTTACAAACTGCTTTAGAAAGAGATAACGAAAAAAGATTAGTATATGAATATCCTGAAAATGATTTAGAGGAAACCAAAGTAATAGCTCCTATACCAAAAGAGCCAAAGAAGCCCGTCGTAGATAAACCTCTTGATAAAGAAGAAACTACTGAAACAGATGATTCAATACTAAAAGAAAAAGACGAAAAAAATAAACTACCAATTATATTGGCAGGTATATTATTAGCCTTTCTAATAGTATTAGCAGTAGTATATCTACTAATAAGTAATCATGATGTTAAAGAAGTAAAAGTACCAGATGTAACAGGTCTTACCTTAGAAGCAGCCATAAAGAAAGTAGAAAAACAAGGTTTAAAATATACTACAAAAGATGAAGAAAATGCTGATATTGAAGAAGGAAAGGTAATAAGAACAGAACCAAAAGCTGGTTCAACAAAAACCAAAGGAAGTACTATTACAATAGTAGAATCTTCTGGTAAAGAATACCTATTACTAGAAGACTATACTGGTAAAAATTATTATGAAATAAAAGCAAAACTAGAATTAAAAGGTATCAAAGTAGAAATGAAAACCAAAGAAGTAGAAAATACATCTGATTATAAAGACAAAGAAGAGCAAATAATAGATCAAGAGCCAAAATTTGATAAAGAAAAAGAAACAAAATTATATGCTAATGATTCAGTAATACTATACATACCAGAAGTAGATGTATATCCAGATATGGTTAAAGAAAAATGGACTTTATCAAAGGTACAAGATTTTGCTAAAGAAAATAATTTAACGTTAGATATAACATATAAAGAAACAACAGATGTAGAAGAAAATATCGTATTATCACAAGGCAGAGATCCTGGAGATCCAATTTATAATGGTTATACTTTAAAAATAACTATATCAAAGAAACCAGAAGATAAAACAGAACCAACAGATTCATTAATGCCAAAAGATGATAAAAAAGATAAAAAAACAGAATAGGAATAAAATATGGAAGGTATAATAATCAAAAACGAAAGTAATAATTATACAGTAAGAACAAATAAGGGGATAAATATCTGTAAGCCAAGAGGAAAGTTTAGACTAGATAAAATAACTCCTCTAGTAGGAGATAAAGTAATAATAGATGATATAAATAATTACTTACTAGAAATAAAACCTAGAAAAAACTCCCTAATAAGACCTCAAATAGCTAATGTTGATATAGCATTAATTGTAACATCAGTAAAAGAGCCTAATTTTGATAGTAACTTGTTAGATAAACTACTAACAATAATATCTTATAATAATATAGAACCAATAATATGCTTAACAAAGACAGACTTACTAAATGAAGAGGAAGAAAAAAATATTAAAGAGATATTTAACTACTATCAAAGTATCGGTTACATAGTAGTAACAAATAATGATATCAAAGAAATAAAAAAACTAATTACAGGTAAAATAGTAGTCTTTGCTGGTCAATCAGGAGCAGGCAAATCATCTCTATTAAATAAACTAGACAAAAATCTAAATCTAGAAACAAATGAAATATCCAAGGCTCTAGGTCGTGGAAAACATACAACAAGATGTACAACTTTATATGATATCGATTCATCTTTAGTCGCAGACACCCCTGGTTTCTCATCAGTAGATTTCCGTGGAATGACTAAAATAGATATCCGTGATAATATGAAAGATATGTTTGATAACTTACATAATTGTAAGTATAAAGATTGTATGCATATCAAAGAAGATGACTGTGAAGTAAAGAGACTAGTAGAACAAAATAAAATATTATTATCTAGATATAACAATTATAAATCATTTATAGGAGGTCAAAAATGAAAATATCAGTATCGATACTAAATGCCAAAGATAAAAAAGAAACAATAAAAATATTAAATAACACTGATATATCATATTTTCATATCGATGTAATGGATGGTAATTTTGTTAAACAAATATCTATACCAGTAGAAGAAACATTAGAACTATCTAAAGTATCAGAAAAAAAACTAGATATTCACTTAATGCATAGTAGACCTCTATCATATATCGAACAAATAAAAGACTTAAAAAATATTGAATATATAACAATTCATTTAGAAATAGAAGAGAATATTCAAAATATATTAAACAAAATAAAAGAATATGGTTTTAAAAGAGGAATATCTATTAAGCCAAATACTGACATAAATAAGTTAATACCATATTTAGATAATATCGATTTAATATTAATAATGACTGTCGAACCAGGTCAAGGTGGCCAACCATTTCTAGAAAACAGTCCAAATAGAATAAAAGAAATAAAGAACTTAATAAAAGATAAAAATATTTTACTAGAAGTAGATGGTGGTATCAATGATAAAACCATAAACTTAGTAAATACTGCTGACATAGCAGTAGTAGGTTCATACATAACTACTAGTGATAACATGATAGAAAAAGTAAAAACACTAGTATAAATATAGCTCCTCTCTTTATAATAAATAAAGAAAGGAGCTTTTAATATGAATAATGAAAATAAAAAGGAACCAAGTAAAGAAATAATAGAGGAAGAATATCGATTAGGAAAAGAATATTATAATAAACTATTAAAAAAATTACCAGAAGAAAAAGAAAAGTATGACTAGAAAATGGCCATATTTTTTTATGAATGCTAGTAATTATAATTACAATATGATATAATAAAATAAAAGAAAGTAAGGAGATGAACAAAAGCAAATGAAAGAAGATAAAAGTAAAAATGTTATAATCATAATGCTAACAATAATTATAATTTTATTATTAATAATTCTTACATTAGTATTAACTGGTAAAGTAAATGTAAATAATAAAAATGACAAATTAGACAATAAAAATGATGTAATAGAAAATAATAATACTGAAGTAAACTGGACTGATAAATTATTATCTTATAATATATCAGAAATAAAATTATCTAGAAAAAGAAATACTCAGTTAGGAGACTCTCAAGATATGGATAAAGAAGTAACTTTATCTAAAGAAGAACTTAAACAAATACTAGATAAAATAAGTACAAATAAATTAGTAAAAACATATAGTCTAGGAAGGGGTGGTCAGGATAGAGATCACTTAACTATATCTTATCAAGTAAATAATCAAAATTATACTTTTGAAGTATTTGCAGGTTCAATAGTATTAGATTCTGCTGATGAAGAAATAAAAAATATTTTTAATAATAGTAACTATGAAGAAAGAAATACAGAATATAAAAATCAAGCAGGTGCCTTCTATTACTATTCAATAGAAGAATATAATGAAAGTATATTTGATGAATATTTTAAATAGAATGACTAGTAACTAGTCTTCTTTTTATTTATCAACAACTTCTGTGGACAAATAAAAAAATGGATATAAATCCATTTCATTAAGCAGCTTTCTTGTTATTCTTCTTCATAGTTCTAGCTTCACTAACACTAGTCTTAATTTTTTTACCATCTTTATCAGTAACAGTAGTAAAGTTAACTTTTTGAGTACTTTTAGTTATTTTTAAACAGTTAGGTCTATTATTTACAGATCTAGTTTTTTTAGTTGTTACTTTCTTCATCGTATTCCCTCCTCATCAGTTCGTAATTAACTTTACCATAAAATTGCCTTTTAGTCAACAATTATTTATTATTTTACTATTTCTTAGTATCATTTTTAATAAATTCCCTTAATATTTTAGTAATAGCCCTTTTTTCAATTCTCGAAACATAACTTCTCGATATACCCAAATTTTTAGCAATTTCCTTCTGTGTTATTTCATCGCTATTATCAAGCCCATACCTTTTAGTAAGAACATCCCTCTCCCTAGGAGTAAGAATATTCATATATTCTTTTAATAATTTAATATTATCATTTTTATATATTTCTTCATTAAAATCAGGATCTTCAGTTTTTAAAACATCAAGTATTGTAACCTCATTTCCTTCCTTATCATAACTAATACCATCATAAATACTAACATTCTTAGAATTCTTTTTATCTGCTCTAAAATGCATAAGAATTTCATTTTCTGCACACTTAGCAATATAAGTAGTAAGTCTTACATTCTTGTTAGGAGAAAAACTATCAATACCCTTAATAAGTCCAACAGTTCCTATCCCAATAAGATCATCAACATCATTATAAGTAGATTCAAATTTTTTAACAATATGTGCTACTAGTCTAAGATTATGTTCAATAAGTTTACTTCTAGCCTCCTTATCTCCATTTATCATTCTTTCTATATATTTTTCCTCTTCTTCTTTAGATAAAGGATCAGGAAAAACATTATTAGAGTAAGCACCACTAAAAAAAGTAAGGTTACCAAATAAAAGATTAAATAAATTAAATAACATCATACCACCTATTAAATAATATAAAAATAAACATTTAATTATACCAAAATATATGATACAATATAAATATATATTAAATAAGAGGTATAACAATGAAGAAAAAAATAAAAAGTGAACAAAATATAATAATAATAATGGATGCAATCAAAAAAATAATGACCATATTTCTTGGTCCATTCTTAACAGCGTACTTTATAAGTACATCTACTAATAGTATATTAAATATAGCTATATACTATATATTTACATATGCAACAATGGCATTAAGCACTTTAGTAGTAGCAGCACTAGCAGAAAAAAGAAATAGAATTAAAATATTTAGAATAGGAATAATATTAAACTTTATTTATATTTTAATAATAATATTATTAAAAGAAAAAATAATAAATTATTTACCAATCATATCAATACTATATGGTATATCAGCAAGCTGTTATTATTTTCCATATAATTTATTCATTATAAATAAAGTAAAAAATACCGAAAGAACAAACTACATGGTAAAATTATTTATAACCATATCAGTAGTAGGTATTCTATTTCCAATAATTTTCGGTAGTATAATAACTATAACCAATTATATATTAACAGCAGTTATAGTATTATTTATATCACTTATCCAAATAATATTATCTTTTTTCATAACTGATAATCATAATGGAGATTTAGAAGAGTACAATTTAAAAAAAGCTTGGCTAGAACTCAAAAAGAATAAACAAGTAATAAATTGCTTAGCAGGAGAATTCTTTATTGGTATGAATATTTGTAATGGTGCTTTAGAAACAGTAATGGTAATTTTAATATTAAATTCCTTTAAAACAAATATCAATCTAGGAATAATAACCTCCATAGCAACATTATTATCAATATTAGTAGTAAAAATATATGGTTTAATTTATAATAAAAGAGATGATAAAAAAGTAATAATAATATCAAGTATAATACCAGTAATATCTTTAATAATATTTTTAATATTAAAAACAAATACTACAGTAATAATATATAAATTTAGTTACGTAATATTTGCAGAAATACTATCTTTAGTTAGAAAAATTAAAATATTTAATTTATCTAATAGTAAAATAGTAAATAAAAGTAATCAATGTGAATTTAATGCCATAAGAGAAGTAACATTAAATGTTGGAAGAGTTACAGGTTATACTCTCCTCCTACTAGCGGGTTTAACTCAAAGTGCGGTAGTATTAAATATAGTTACTATAATTTTAACTTTATCCCTTTTAGTTATGAGCATAAATTTAACTAAAGTAAAGAAAAATAACCATTAACTTTCAATAATAAAAAAAATATAGTATAATATTTATAGCGAGGTGAATTATATATGAATTATTTTTATCCAGATGTTTATCAAAAAAGTATCTATACCATCAATTACGATAAATTAAAAGAAAATGGTATAAAATGTTTACTTTTTGATTTAGATAATACTTGTGTACCATATGTAGATAAAAAACCAACTAAAAAATTAAAAAATCATTTTGATAAACTAAAAGATTCAGGTTTTACAGTAATAATATTTTCTAATTCACCAAGAAATAGACTAGAACCATTTAAAAAATATTTAAATATTGATTGTTGCCCATCTGCTAGAAAGCCAAGAAAAGCAAAATTCATAAAAGTATTAAAAGAATACAAATTAGACTTATCTGAAGTAGCAATTATTGGAGATCAATTAGTAACAGATATCTATGGTGGTAATAGAGTAGGTATAACAACAGTATTAGTAAATCCAATGTCTGATATTGATATGCCATTTACTAAAATACATCGTTATATAGAAAGAAAAGAAATAAATAAAATGAATAAAAAAGGAATATTTAAAGTAGGAGAATATTATGATTAAGAAGTGTACAGGATGTGGCATTACTCTTCAAACAGAAGATATAAATAAAGAAGGATATACCGAAAATATAGATAATGAACTATGTTTAAGATGCTTTAAATTAAAAAATTATGGTGAATATAAAGCCGTAACATTAAATAATAAAGACTATACTGATATTTTAAATAGTATCCCTAAAGATGCGTTAGTAGTCTATTTAACATCATTATTAAATATTAATTTAGAATATATAAATAAATTTAATAATGTAATATTAGTATTAACCAAAAAAGATTTATTACCAAAATCAGTTCAGGACTATAAATTAATAAATTATATATCTAATATAACTAATAACTATCTAGATATTGAAATAATAAGTTCAATAAAAAATTACAATCTAGATAGCTTATTAAACAAAATAAAAAAATATAATAAAAGTAATAAAGAAATATACTTTGTAGGAATGACTAATTCAGGTAAATCAACTCTAATAAATAAACTAATAAAAAACTATACCGACAAACAACTAGAAGTAACAACTAGTCTATATCCTTCAACAACCCTAAATAAAATAGAAATAAACTTAGATAATTTAAAAATAATAGATACACCGGGCTTATTAAATGAAGGTAGTATTCTAAATAGTCTATCTTTAAAAGAAATAAAAAAAATAACTCCTAAAAAAGAGATAAAACCAAGAAGTTATCAGTTAAAAGGAAAAGGTTCTCTAGTAATTGAAGACTATATTAGATTAGATTATTATACAGATAATAATATTACTATATATATAGCTAATAACTTAAATATAACAAAAATGACTCATAATAATCCAAAATTAAAAGAATGTAAAAAAATAACATTCAATCTAGAAAAAGATAAAGATATCGTAATTGAAGATTTATGTTTCATAAAGTTTACTAAAAAAGGAAAAGTTGATATATATACTAAATATGATATCAATATATATGAAAGAAATAATTTAATATAAAAAGGAGTTAGCAGTATGAAGAAAATAAAAGAATATCTTTTAAAAGATAGAACACCCTTCGCTGAAGGTTTATCTTTTAAGAAAATGTTTTTAATCTTTGTCATTTTTAGTTTCTTAGGTTGTCTTTATGAAGATATACTGTTTATGACTAAGAATTATATCAATTATGGAATACTAGATTATTCCACTAAAAGAGGGCTATTATATTTAGAATTATCTCCAATATATGGATGGGGAGCATGTATCATGGTATATATTCTTGCTAGAAAGTCGAGGCAAAAATTAGATTATTTCTTAATAGGTTCTTTAATAGGAGGAGCCTTCGAATATCTAATAAGCTTCTTGCAGGAGGCCTTTACCGGAACAACATCATGGGATTATTCAACATATCTATTAAATATAAATGGCAGAACAACTTTACCATATATGTTATTCTGGGGTTTATTATGTTATATACTCATGGTTAAAATATATCCCTTTGTATCAAACAAAATAGAAAAGATACCATATAATTTAGGAAATCTAATTTATTACATTCTATTAGTAGTAATAACAATAGATATGTTTATATCATTCAGTGCATGTATAAGAATGGGACTAAGACATGAAGGCTATAAACCACTGACAGGATATGGTGAGTTTTTAGATAAAGTATATAATGATGAAAGAATGAAGAAAAGTTATACGAATATGGTGGTAAGATGACAACAATAATAAGTTTTTTATTAATAATTTATTCACTATTCTTGTTAGTATATAGTTTCTTTGTAATGACAAGAAATAACAATAGTCCCAAGAAGTCAGATACAGTAACTAATAAATATTGTATTTTAATACCTGCACGTAACGAATCTCAAGTAATAGAACAACTTCTAATTAGTATTGAAAAACAAACTAAAAAAATAAATTCCAAAGATGTCTATATAATTGTAGAATCAAAAGAAGATCCTACAGTAGAAATAGTCAAAAAGCATAATATGAATATCATCTATCGAAAAGATTTAACTAAAAAAAGAAAAGGCTATGCCTTAGATGATGCTATTAAAGAAATATTATCAAAAAATAAAAAATATGATGCCTATTTTATCTTTGATGCCGATAATATCTTAGATAAAAACTATATCAAAGAAATGATAAATAGTATTGAAGAAGGTTATGATATTGGCATAAGTTATCGTAATACTAAAAATAGTTCTACCTTAGTAGCAGCTTCTTCTGCCTTAACCTTTTCTATGATAAATACAATTGGTAATCAATTAAAAAGTAAATATACCAATAATTTAACCATATCAGGAACAGGATATTATATCAAAGGCTCTTTAGTGGAAGATTGGCAAGGTTTCCCTTTTAATACCTTAACTGAAGATTATGAATTAACTCTATATAGTACTTTGAATAACTTAACTACAACCTATAATGAGAAAGCTATCTTTTATGATGAACAACCAGATAGTTTTAAAGTATCTATGAAACAAAGAACAAGATGGGTAAAAGGTTATTTTGAAGCTCGTAAAATATATATCAAAGAAATTAGAAGAAGTCTAGATTATAAAGATAAAAACTATGGTTCAAAAATAAGCACCGTAATAGGAGTACAACCACTAATATACCTTTTAATAGGAGTTCTTTTATTAATAGTAAGTTCATTAACAATAAATGATATTACAGCATTTATAAAAACTTTAGTAGTAGTCTTATTACTAATCTACTTAGAATTAGCGGGTATAACCTATATAATAATTAAAAGTGAAAAAAATAAATTAAATTTAAATGTATCAAAAACAAAATTAACATTATATAACCCATTATTTTTATTAAGCTATATCTTATGCCTTATGATATCAATATTTAAAAGAAATTTAGGTTGGGAAGAAATAAAGCATAACAAAAAATTAGCAGACTAATTCAAAAATTATTCTAGATAAAAAGTGATATTTCTATTTACTTTTTATCTTTTTTATATTATAATTTATTTATAATAAGGAGGGGCCTAATATGAAATATTTTACAAAAGAAGAGTTAGAGGATATAACGAATGAATTATTACAAGAACCTACTCGTGAGACATTAAAAAATCTTAATAACAAATATAATAAAGAAGAAAAAGTAGAGTTACCTGTTCAGGAGTCTGTATTTAATCCACCTAAAGAAAGTGTAGCAAATAGCATGCCTAGTTTTGAAGTTCCAACATTTAATTCAGGAGCATTCAATATGCCAAAAGAGGAACCAGTAAATACAGAAAGTATTCCTGTAAGTACTCCAAGTTTTGAAGTACCAGCATTTAATACTCCAAGTAGTCCTGCTGTAGAAGTAACACCTCAAATGTCAACACCAGAACCAGTAGAAGTATCAAGTCAAAAAGGACAAGTACCAAATAATTTAAATATTCCTAACATGAATCAAACTGAGGCTATGCCCAATTTACAAACAAATAACTTTGAAGTACCAACACCAGTTCTAGAACCAACTAATTATCAACTAGTGGGAGAACAAATTCCTAAATTAGATAATCAAGTAGTAAATAATCAAAGTAATGAACCGGTAAACTTCAGTGGTAATTTGTATCAACAACCTACACCAGAACCAACCAATCTAATGGATACAACAGATAATTTCAAAATAGATATAAATAGTACTCCAAACATGAATTCGGGAGTTAATACTAATTTAAATAGTAATCCATTCTTTGGTAATCCAGTAAATGAGTCTAATCAAGTAAATAATCCCATCCCAGTAGGAGGACAAACAACAACTGGACCATCAATGTTTGGACAAATAATGCAAAATAATCAGTAGCAGATAAAAATGCTACTTTTCTTTTACCAAATTATAGACAAAGATAACTATATATGATAAACTATATGTGTCATTTAAATATTAAGAAAAACAATATTTTTTCAAAGAAAGAAGTGTATAAAATGAATACTAAAACAATAAATATTCAAGTATTAGCCTTGCTAGGAGATGCTGTATTATCCTTATATATAAGAGAAAAATTATTAAAACAAGGTATCAATAATGCCAATAAATTAAATGCATCAGCAGTTCCTTATGTATCCGCTAAAGGACAAGTAAAAATATTAGATAAATTAACTAAAGATAACTTCTTAACTGAAGAAGAATTAGATATCGTAAAAAGAGGAAGAAATAACAAAAAAGAAAATCACCCCAAAAATACCGATATCATAACCTATAAATTATCTACTGGTTTTGAAGCCTTACTAGGAGACTTATACTTAAATAATAAAGATAGATTAAAAGAAATATTAGAACAAATAGAGGTGAAATAATGCAAATATATGGAAAGAATGTAGCAAGAGAAAAATTACAAACAAAAGATAAAATAAAAAAAGTATATCTAAGTAATAAATTTAAAGATAATGAAATAATCACTCTAATCAAAAAGAAAAATATAAATCCTATTCTTCTAGATATGCGTGATTTAGATAAAATGTGTAAAGGTTTACATCAAGGTATAATATTAGAAGTAGAAGATGTTAAAACCTATTCACTAGAAGATATCATACCAAATATCGATAAAGAGTATCCACTAGTGGTCCTATTAGATCATATTGAAGACCCTCATAACTTTGGAGCCATCATAAGATCATGCGAAGCCTTTGGTGTAGATGCCATAATAATACCTAATGATCGTTCAGTAGATATAACAGGAACTGTTGTAAAAGCATCAGTAGGTACCATTGAAAAAGTAAAAATAATCAAAGTAACAAACCTAAATAATACCATCAAAAAATTAAAAGACTATGGTTATTGGGTTGTAGGTACTGATATGGAAGGAACAGTTTATACCGATATTGATTATAAAATGAAAACTGCTCTAATAATAGGAAATGAAGGTAAGGGAATAAGTAGATTAGTAAGTGAAAATTGCGACTACTTAGCCAAAATACCTATGAGTGGAACAGTAAATAGTTTAAATGCTTCCGTAGCTTGTGGCATCTTTCTAGCAGAAATAAATAGATCAAGAGGAGTATAATATGGATAATGATTATGAACTATTATATTTAGCTAAAGATGATGATCAAGTAAAAGACCTAATTTATCAAAAATATAAAAATCTAATTTATTATAAAGCTCGAAAATATTCACAAAGAAATAACACTAATAATGAGCTAGAGGACTATATAAGTGAAGGAACTTTAGCATTATATGAAACAATAGATAATTATCGCGATACTACTCCCTATAATATCTATTTAAATAGATGCCTAGATAATGCTTTAAAAAATGCTTTTAGAAAAAATAATACCAAAAAGAGTAGAGTTCTAAGTGAAGCAACATCACTTAATAGTACTGATTATTTAAATATGTTCTCATATGATAAAAAGTATGACCCAGAACTACAAGTATTTGAAGAATATAACTATAATAAATTAAAGAAGACAATCATAAGTAAATTAACTTGGCAAGAAGAATTAGTTTTTAAATTAAAAGAACAAAACTATAAACCAAAAGAAATATCTGAAATAATAGATAATAATCAAAGAACTGTATATAATATAATTAATAGGATAAGAAAAAAAGTATCAAGTATAGTGTCAAATAAAAATAATTACTAACTATAATATTTACTTTTTTTCTTTTCTAATATATACTATAAGTGTAAAGGAGGCACAAGTATGAATAATAATTTTACCCCAGAAGAAAAATTAAGAATAATAGATTTACTAGCGGTTACTCAAAGTAAAGAAGAATTTTTAGATACAGTAAATAAATTACTATCTGAAGAATCAAAAAAAGAAACATTGCCTCCACAAGAAGAGAATATACCATTATCTGAAGATACCAAAGCATTAGAGGATCCCCCTAAAGAAGAAACTTTATCAAGTACTCCAGGTGAAGCAAGTATTTATGATTCAAAATATACTAACTTAGTAAACCAAGATAAACTAACTCATCCTCGTGATGAAGTTCTAACCATGGATATACCAGAAGAACCTATAAATGAACTTGCGGTTACTTTTGATAAAGAACTTGATAATTCAGTTAAAGAAGATTCTAGCAAGGTAAAAGAAGAACCAAAAGAAGCAAACTACACAAGCCCAGACCTAGAAAACTTTATTCCTGAAGAGCAAGAGGAACATAAGGTACTAGAAAGAAAAATAAACAACCCATGGGCCGACTCTGGTGCTAGAACCGTATCCCCTGGCGAATTAAATTTTTAATAAATATAAAGTGCTATCAATTAGCATTTTTTTCTTGTTTATAATTTTAAAAAAATGTGGTATAATACCAAAGGAAAAGGAAGCAGTGATAATATGGATAAAATAATAATAAAAGGTGCTAGAGAAAATAATTTAAAAAATATAAATATAGAAATACCCAAAAATAAATTAGTAGTAATGACTGGTGTATCAGGCTCAGGAAAATCATCCCTTGCTTTTGATACAATTTATGCCGAAGGCCAAAGAAGATATGTTGAAAGTTTATCTGCTTATGCTAGACAATTCTTGGGTTCATCTGGTAAGCCTGATGTTGATGTCATCGAAGGTCTATCACCAAGTATTTCTATTGATCAAAAAACCACTAACAAAAATCCCAGAAGTACTGTTGGAACCGTAACCGAAATATATGATTACCTAAGACTATTATTTGCTAGAGTAGGAGTTCCCCATTGTCCTAATCATCATATTCCTATTTCATCTCAGTCAATCGAAGAAATGACCAATAAAATCTTAGAACTAGAAGAAAATACCAAGATAATGGTTATGTCACCAGTAGTTAAAGGTGAAAAAGGAACTCAAAAAGATTTATTTGAAAAGCTAAGAAAAGAAGGATATATAAGAATAAAAGTAGATGGTGAAATAAAAGAACTAACAATCGATTTAGAATTAGAAAAAAATAAAAAACATAATGTATCAGTAATAATTGATAGACTAGTAATCAAAGATGGAATAAGAAGTAGACTATATTCATCACTAGAGACTGCTAGTAAATTAAGTCATGGTAAAGTAGTAATCGATGTTGTAGGTAAAGAAGAAATAACCATGAGTGAAGACTATGCTTGTCCATATTGTGATTATTCTCTTGAAGAACTAGAACCAAGAATCTTCTCTTTCAATGCTCCATATGGTTCATGTCCTGATTGTAAAGGATTAGGAGTAAAATATAAAATAGATGTTGACTTAGTAATACCAAATAAAGATATCTCTATTCTAGATGGTGCTATCAAACCAATAAATCTAGATGAAGAATCAAGTATTATGTATACTGAACTAACAACACTAGCGGACTACTATCATATTGATTTGGGTAAACCCATTAAAGACCTAACCAAAGAAGAATTAAATTTAATATTATATGGTTCAACCGAACCTCTAACTTTTAATTATAAAGCCAAAAATGGAAATACTAGAAAGACAACAAGTTACTATGAAGGAATAATAACTAATCTTGAAAGAAGATATATCGAAACCAAAAGTACTTGGATAAGAGATTGGATTGAAGGCTATATGACAGAACTAGAGTGTCCTACTTGTCATGGTTCAAGACTAAAACCATCAGTATTAAATGTTCTAATAAATAACAAAAATATCTATGAAGTAACATGTCTGTCAATAGGAGATCTAAGAACATTTATAACTAATCTAAAATTAACAAAAGAACAAAAAGAAATATCTGAAATAGTAGTAAAAGAAATAGATTCAAGATTAAACTTCTTAATAAATGTTGGCCTATCATATCTAACACTATCAAGAGAAGCTAGCACCTTATCCGGTGGTGAAAGTCAAAGAATAAGATTAGCTACTCAAATAGGTTCAAGATTAACAGGAGTCTTATATGTCTTAGATGAACCAAGTATAGGATTACACCAAAGAGATAACCAAAGACTAATAAATTCTCTATTAGAAATGCGTGACTTAGGCAATTCCCTTATTGTAGTAGAACATGATACTGATACAATGTTAGCGGCAGACTACCTAATTGATATAGGACCAGGTGCTGGACTAGAAGGTGGAAATGTAGTAGCGGCAGGTACTCCTGAAGAAGTAATGAATAATGAAAATAGTATTACTGGAAGATACCTAAAAGGAACTGAGAAAATTGAAGTACCTTCAGTAAGAAGAAAAGGTAATAAAAAATATCTAGAGATAAAAGGTGCCAAAGAAAATAACTTAAAGAATATCAATGTAAAAATACCACTGGGCACAATGACTCTCGTAACAGGAGTATCAGGTTCAGGAAAATCAAGTTTAATAAATGAAATACTATATAAAGCCTTAGCTCAAAAAATATATGGTTCTAAAGATAAACCAGGTAAATATAAAGAAATAAAAGGCTTAGAGAATGTTGATAAAGTAGTTCAAATATCTCAAGCACCAATAGGAAGAACACCTCGTAGTAATCCCGCTACTTATACTGGAGTATTTGATGATATAAGGGATATCTTTGCTGAAACCAAAGAAGCTAAAATAAGAGGTTATGACAAAGGAAGATTTAGTTTCAATGTTAAAGGTGGAAGGTGTGAAGCTTGCTGGGGTGATGGTGTTAAAAAAATAGAAATGCACTTCTTACCAGATGTTTATGTACCATGTGAAGTATGTAATGGAACAAGATATAATAGTGAAACATTAGAAATAAAATATAAAGAAAAAAATATATATGATGTATTAAATATGCGTGTTGAAGAAGCAATCCCATTCTTTGAAAATCATCCTAAAGTATTAAATAAATTAAAAGTATTAGATGATGTAGGATTAAGTTATGTCAAGCTAGGCCAAAGCGCTCCAACGCTATCCGGAGGAGAAGCTGCTAGAGTAAAACTAGCTAAAGAATTACAAAAGAAACCTACTGGTAAAACAGTATTTATCTTAGATGAACCCACCACTGGTTTACATCAAGCCGATATCAAAAAATTACTTGCTATCCTAGAGAGAATTGTTGATAATGGCGATACTGTAATAATAATAGAACATAATCTAGATGTTATCAAAGTAGCAGACTATATAATTGATTTAGGACCTGAAGGAGGTTCTGGTGGTGGTACAGTAGTAGCAGTAGGTACTCCAGAACAAGTCGCCGATAATCCAAATTCTTATACTGGTGAATTTTTAAAAGAAATATTAAAAAGTAAATAGTTTAGTAAATTATACTAGACTATTTTTCTTTTAGAGTTCACACTTCGTTGTTCACTGCTATAGAAAGCCTAAGGTCTTTCTATAGTAATTTAAAGCCAAAGTCTTTAAATTAGACATTTTATGTAGAAAACAAAATAAATATATGTTAAAATTATAGTAGGTGACTAATATGGATATATTTAAAATAAGATTGAATAAAGCTTTATCAAGCAATAGAATAGGTAAACTAGAAGAATTTTTACTAAAAGAAGGCCAAAGAAATAAAGATAAAATAAGAAAATATGCAGACTATATTTTAAAGAACTGTTCTGATTATAACTGGATAGCATCTTATTTAATAATGTATGATGGAGATGAATTAATTGATGCCATAATAAATAATTATAACAAATTAAAAGAAAATAATATTGATACATATCCAATAATAAATAGAATAACAAAATATCCAAATGACAAATTAATATCATATATAGATAAACTAATACCAGTTTTAGATGACTTTACACTACATGATATATTAAATAAAATAAAAGATAATGAAGAAGTAATGAATTATGTTATAGATAAATATTTAATTAATTCAACGATATCCATTAAATTAACTTCCTTTTTATTAAAAAATAATTTATATATAGATAAAGTATATCAAAACTTTGATAATATCATAAGTAACAATATTAAAGATTTATATGAATTAAAAAAGCAAGGTACTTTAAATGAAGAAACAAGTACAAAAATATCCAAAATAGTTCAAAATAATGAAGAATATCTAGATAATACCATAGAAGATATATTAAAAGAAATATATGGGGAAAAATTTAACAGTAAAGATTTTAAAGTCGGAATAGATACAATAAAAATTATTATAAAAGAATTATGTCAAAATGAAAATAAAACATATGGTGACATAGAATATTTAGGTAAAGGAACATTTTCTTATGTACTAGCAGTAGGAGATAAAGTATTAAAAATAGGTATAAAAAGATATACTGATAGTTTTCCAAATAATCCATATATAATTACTCCATTATTAAGAGAAAGTATAAAAATAAATAAAGAAAATAAAATATTTCTAGAAGTAACAGAGAGAGTAGATACTAAAACAGAGGTAACAACTGAAGAATTATATCAATTATATAAAAAAATAAGAGCTCTAGGCTTAGTATGGACTGATGTTGCAAAGCGTAATGTTGGAAGACTAAAAAAAGATAACATAGTACATTGGAATACACCATTATATCCTACTGATGAAGCATTAGAATTAAAAAAATATATAAATGCTTCTCAACTAAAAAAAGGAGATTTAATAATTCTTGATGCCGATCACATTTATGAAGGTTACAAATATAATCTAACAAACAAAGAATTTGAAGACCGCTATCAAGAGGAATTGAAAGAAAAAAATAAATATTATGAAACACCAGTAGAAATACAAAGTAAAACAGTAAGAAAGTAAAGCAAACAAAAATTTGCTTTTTTTTATAATATATGGTATAATACCCAGCACATATGAAGGGGGAATTGTTATGTATAAAATAATAAAGAAAATATATAGTAATATAAATTATAATACTAGTGAATTAATAAGTGATATAAATCTAGGACTAATATTAACAACCTTTGGTACAGGTTTCTTCTCACTAGGAGCAAATTTAAATAATGCTGCATCGTTAATGATGTTAAGTATATTAAATATGATATATTATATATATAGTGAAGAAGAAATATTATCATTACATACAAAAGATATAATAGAAATAAGAAAATTATATAATAATTTAATAAAAGACTATAATAAACTAAATAAAATATTTGACTTTCAAAATCCTGTAGAAATATATACATTATATAATAAAATGTTATATGCTGGATATTTATCTAAAGATAAAGAATTTCACTTTGGAAAAGATAAAGTTAAAGACATAACAACTATACAAGGAACAAATATAATAAATGGAGAAGCAGTATGCCGTCATATAGCACAAATGTTAAAAGATATTTATTTAGATTATGGCATAACAAGTTATGATATTAGTGTATTTCAAAAAGATACTACAACAGATAAAAGTATGTTATCATATTATCAAAAAGAATTACAAAAAGTAAGTGATATAAAAGGTATCCCAGTAGAAGATTTAACCTACTTACTCGAAGATAAAATACAGGAAGCTTTTAGTTATTATATATCACCAGAAGACATAGGCAAATTAACAAATCATCGTATAACTAAAGCCACTTATCAAGGTAAAGACTATTATTTAGATCCAACTCAAACAAGAATGTATAAGCCAAGTATGAATAATCAAAAAATTTTAATATCTGAAGATGGTCGAATAGATACTAAAATAATACCAAGAGCAAATTCTTCTAAAGCAATGAAAGCAAATCCATCAACACCATTTAGTGAAGATTTAAAATATGTCAAAAGCACCATTAATATTTATAAACAAAATAAAGATATATTAGAAAGATTTTATAAAGAACATCAAGAACTATATAATTATATATCAAATCTATTGTCAAATATAAAAGTAAAGAGAAAGAAAAAAAGATAATATGAGAGATAATTTAAAAGATAAAATATATGGAAACATAAGTTATAATACTAATGAAATAATATCTAAAGCTAATACTATAGCAATCATGTCATGTGGAATAGGAACATCTCTTTTACCTAACGTAAGTGATAGTTTATTAGCAAGTCTTTTGTTACTAGGAGCAAATATTATAAATGTTAATTATGCAATATTTTCAAGAAATTCAGAATCACATACTAAAGAAGTTCAAAAAATAAAAACTCTTTATCAAGAATTTCTTTCTGAATATGTAAAATTAAATAGAATATTTGAATTTCAAAACCCTATAGAGATATATACATTTTATAATAAGATGTTATATGATGGTTATTTATCTAAAAATAAAGAATTTCATTTTGGAGAAACAACAATTAGAGATATTAAAGATATATACTCATCAAATATAATGAATGGAGAAGCAGTATGTCGTCATATAGCTACTATGTTAAAAGAAATATATAATGCTTATGGAATAGAAGGAAATACTTTAACTGTATATCAAAGTGATTTTGATGTAATGCAAGATAATGTAGAAAATATGCTAAGTCTGCTAGAAGAAATTCATAATGAACACCAAAGAACAAACATTCCTTTTTTAGATTTAGTATATCAATATGAAGAAGAACTAAATAAATATTATGAGTACACTATACCTAAAAAAGATAAAAAACTAACTATAATAGGTAATCATAAAATAACAACAGCAGTCTACCAAGGAGATACATATTATTTAGATCCAACTCAATCTAGAATATATAAACCAAGTAGTATAAAAGAAAATATCTTAATAGATACATCAGCAGCAGGAGATATTCACATACTACCAAAACAAAAGAAAAATAAAAAAGTACTTGCAACATTAACTGACGCAGTAACAGCACCAAGTGAAGATAGAGAATACATAGACATGACTACGAGAATATATTCAAGTAATAAAGATATAATTGAAGCCTACTATCAAAGTCAAAAAGAACTATATAGTGATATTGCTGAAGAACTATCAAAAATAAAAGTAAAAAGAAAAGCCAAATAACTAAATTAGAGACTACAGGCTCTAATTTACCACGTAAGACTATAGGCTGAAGTGACATAAAAAATAAAGATAATTCTAAATATTAAGAATTATCTTTTTATTATAACTAATTATGAATATACCAAGTCTTATTAATATCACAACTCTGACTAAGAGGTTCAGGATTAGGTTTATCAAGAATAGCAATCGTAGGCATCTTAAAAGCCGTACCAAACATAATACAAGTACCAGGATGTAAAGTCTTAATCTTATTAGTCAAAGTAATATCTGCACTAGAAATAATATCTTTAATAAACTGAAGATCTCTAGGATGAAACATCTTAAATACTAAGAAATTACTACACTGAGATATTGTAGTTTCAGATAACTCACTAGGTCTTTGAGAAACAATACCAAGAAGTAATCCATATTTTCTACCTTCCTTAGTAATTCTTTCAAAAATATTATATCCAAGTATAGTGGCATCTTCATCATTTTGAACATATCTATGAGCCTCTTCAAGAACAATATGAAATGGCATTGAAGCTCTCTGATTAAGAGATACAATATAATCAAATAAAAGTTTAGAAAATATTTTAACCAAATTCTTAGCAAATCTATCATCAACATAATTAATATTAAAATTAACAATCTGTGCTTTCTTACCATCATTAGTAGTAAGAAGTAAATTAATAAAACTTTCTCTATTAATATAACTATCAAATTCAAAGTATCTAGCATAATTACTATTCATTAAATTATTAAATCTAACCTTAAGAACATTAGTAAGTTCAAAAGCCCTATCACTATTTAAAGTACCCTCAGATATAAGAGCAAACTCCAAAGCCGTACTAAAGTCTTTCATAGTATACATATATTCCCCATTAGGAAGAGAAAGCTCAAAATTATCTAAACATAAACTTTCTAAGTATTCAATAACAACCTCAACATCCGAAAACTCACCAGTATTCTCTACGAATAAACATTGTCTAATAGTTCTAGTCCATCCACCCTTAACAAGTTTAACTTCTAAGTTAAGATTACTAGTATTAAATTTAGTAAGAATAGAAACAATCCTATTTCTAATCATACTAGCACTCTTACCAGAAAATAAAATATCTAATAAACATCTAGCAATAATATCATTCTTCTGATTAATAACTTCTTCTTCTTTTCTAGCAAAATAACTAACTAATTTTAAAGCCTTCTCAATAACTGGTAATTGTTCTTTAGAAGTAACACCCATAAGTAAAGCCAAATCATCAATACCAAGTAACCAAAAAGGATATTGTAAAATATCAAATTCAGTACTATTTAAATCAGTAGTATATACCTTATAATTAATATTATCATTAACTTCATGTATCCTAGAAAAAGCTCTTTGATACTCTCCATAAGCATCAAATAAGAATATATTAGAATAGAAAGGTAAACTCTTACATTGGTAGAAGACACTCTGAAGAATCTTAGCAACAGAGTAAGATTTACCACTACCAGAATTACCTAGTATAGCAAAATGATTAGAAAAGAAATTACCAACATCAAGTTTAATATCATAATCAGGATAAATAAAAGACTTACCAAGTTTAATACTATTAGGTCCATCATTATTTAAAATAATATCAAGAACACTATTATCAATCAAATTACAAGTAGCCTTAAAAGAAGGCTTAGAAATATCTCCAAATAAAAACTTATTATTTCTAATTTCTCCCACTAAAGATACCTGCATAATACCATTACCAATAGCAATAACTTCTCCAATACTAATCGCAGTAGTATCTTTAAATATAACATTCTTACTAATTAAACTATCATAATCATAAATATTAACAGATAATTGTACTGAAACAATATTATCATTAATAGCAATAATTCTCCCCAACATATTCTTCTTCACCTATTATAATTTTACCACATAAATAAATAATTGTATATAAAAATATTAAAAAAACTATAGATATTCTTTAAGTTCATCTATAGTCTTTTCTTGAAATTTCAAAAATTCTTTCGCTATCTTCAAATCACTCTTATCAACATCTTTATCATAAGCCTTAATTTTCTTTTCCATATCCACAGACCCTGTTGATACACCCTTAATAATCATCTTAGCAATCGAAGAATCACTATTATCATTAATAACTTCTTTCTTAATACCCATCTTAGCCATCATTTTGGCCATAACTCCACTATCAGTAATTTCTGCTTTTCCTTTCTTTAAATACTTCATACTCTTCTTTTTCCAAGACTCATATTCTTTAAGAATATCTTCAAGAGTCTTCTTTATTTTATTATCTTTATCTTTTAAATCATTAGTAAGAGTAGTCAAAGTATAAACAGCCATTTCAGCATCTTTATAAATATGTTCCATTAATTCATAATTTTCTTTCATAAATATCCTCCTCAAAAATATTATGAACCAAAATAATAAAAATATAATAAAAAATTATATGCCTCTCACACTACATTGTTCGAGGTTTTGAAAGCCTAAGGTCTTTCAAAAAAACTTCAGAGCCAAATGTCTCTGAAATAAAAGTATATATAATATATAAAAGTATCAAATAAGCGTTCTACCACATAAATAATCCATAGAAATATTATATCTTTTACATATCTCATAGGCAAAAGCCGTAAGAATAGTAGTCTTACCACTTTCATAAGCACTAATCGTTGAATGAGTAGTATTAAGAGTACTAGCTAGTTCTTCTTGGGTAATATTTTTTTCTTTTCTAAATTCTTTTAATCTCCTACCAATAATCTTTTTATCAATATTATATTTACCATTATTAAAACTATTCTTATTAGAAAGCCCCAGCATATAATCCATACTAACATTATAATAATTACACAAAGAATTCAAATGCTTTAAAGGAATAATTTTACTGCCATTTTCCCATAGTGAATAAGTCTGCTGAGTAATGTTTAATAGCTTAGCAATATCCTTTTGTTTAAGATTAAAGTCTTCTCTTAATTCTATTAGTTTTTGAAAATTCATATCTAACACCTAATATAATTTTCCCATTAAAAATAAAAATATCATTTTTTTACAAACAAATACGACAAAATATGATATAATTAAATAAAGTAGCAAAGGAGGTATTTATGAAATGTATAAAGTGTAATGAAGAACTAGAAGTAGATGATAACTTCTGTCCCACCTGCGGAGAACTAACTCCTCATGGTTATTTATCTCTAAAAGATAATAAACTAAGATATAAAGAAAATAATATTGGTTCATTATTTACCTTAACTTCTATTATCATAATAAGTTTTATTACTATGACTTTAATAAGTGGCAAAGATATGTTTAGACCATACATAGAATTACAAAAAGAAATATCTAGCTTAAAATATGGTTATAAAGTATCCATTATGAATACCAATAATAAATATACTAATATTGTTGTTGATACTAAAGAAGAAGCCATAAATCTAATAAAACAAGATATCACAAAACAATCTTGGAAATGTAAAAGAAATATAAATGTATCTCTAATCGAAAAAGAAATAAGTGAAAACTATAATATTCCCAGTGTAAGTTTATGTGATGTTGATGAAGATGTATCAAACAAAATAAAAGAAGTAATAAGTACAACATATCAGTTATTTCCTAATATAAAAGGCTATCTAACAAACATAACAGTAACCAATGCTCCAAGTAACGAAGACTATATAGCTTATTTCAATCCTACTAATACTTTTATAAATAATAACTTAGATATAAAAGAATATAACAAAGTAAATAAAACCGAAATCTTATTAAATAGTTATTATTTCTTAAATAAAGATATCCTAAGTAAAGGATTAAAAGAAAACTGGTATCCAAATAATGCTAGTTATGAATCATTAATAGCTCATGAATTAGGACATTACATAACATTTGTAACATTGTTAAAGCAAAATAATATTGATAACATAACACTAGTAACAAAAGATAATATAAATAGCTATCAAAATATTCTAAATATCTTAAAAAAAGGAACATACTCAAAAGAACTAGTCGAAGAATCCATAGAGAGTTATAACAAAAAGTATAATACCAATATTTCACTTGAAGACTTTACCAAAAGTATCTCTGGTTATGCTAGTCAAAAAGTAAAAGAAAACGTAAATTATGACGAAGTAATCGCCGAAGCCATTCATGACTATTATTTACATAGAGATTCGTCAAGTACTAGTTCATTAGAAATAATAAATATCATAAAAGAGAGGTTACAACAATGAAAGAATGCATAAATTGTAAAAAAGTCGTAAGAGATAGTGATAAGTATTGCCGTAATTGTGGCATAAGAGTACTAAAACCATATCAAAATATCTTAATAAATATAACCAAAGTACTCTTAATAATAATGATTGTAATGTTTATTCTATCATATCTAATATAAAGGAGTAAAAAGATGAAAGAAAATAATTATTATAATAAAAAAGTAGAAGAACTATATAAAGAATTAAATACCAATATAAGTGGATTAACTGAAGAAGAAGCAAGTAAGAGATTAGAGGAGTATGGTGAAAACAAATTAGCAGAACGAAAGAAAAAATCAAATTTCATAATCTTTTTAAATCAGTTTAATGATCTAATGATAATACTATTAATATTTGCTTCAGTATTTTCTGCAGTAATATCTTATATTCAAAAAGAATCATATGCTGACTCAGTAATAATTCTAATAATCGTCATAATAAATGCAACCCTAAGTTTTATCGAAGAGAAGAAAGCCGACAAGGTAATCGAAGAACTAAATAAAATGTTTATAACTAATAATAATGTTATAAGAGATGGTAAGAAAGAAACAATAGATGTAAGAAAAATAGTACCAGGAGATATAATAGAACTAGAAGCTGGTGACTATGTATCCGCTGATGCTAGGATAATATCATCAGAGGCCTTAGAAGTAAATGAATCAACCCTAACCGGGGAATCAAAAAGTATCAAGAAAGATAATATAGATATAACCGAAGAAAAAGAATTATACGAAAGAAAAAATATGGTTTATGCTGGCTGTAATGTAACAAATGGACATGCCTTTGTAGTAGTATGTAGTACCGCTATGAATACAGAACTAGGCAAAATAGGAGCAAGCCTTATGAATAATAAGAATGAACTAACTCCCCTTCAAAAGAAAGTAAACCAAATAAGTAAAGTATTAACCTATATAATAATAGCAATAATAATAGTTATGATGGTCGTAGGTCTACTTAAAAAGAATGATTTCTTTGATATCCTAATGTTATCCATCTCATTAGCGGTCGCAGCTATCCCTGAAGGAATGTCATCAGTAATAACCATAATATTATCTCTAGGAATGTCCGAAATGGCTAAAAGAAATGTAATCATAAGAAAGATGGCCTCTGTTGAAACACTAGGTTCAACTGACATAATCTGTTCTGATAAAACAGGAACTATTACTGAGAACAAAATGCAAGTAAAAAGTATCTATGTAAACAATAAATTATATACCGAAAAAGATAATATTGAAAACATAAATCTATATAATTATTGTTTATCAAGTTGTCAGAATGTAACTAAGAATAATAACAAATATCTAGGAGATGAAACCGAAGTAGCCATCTATAAATACCTTGAAGAAAAAAATATATTAATAAATATTCCAAGAGTAAAAGAGTATCCATTTGACTCAGATAGAAAAATGATGAGTACTATCAATACCATTGAAGGTAAAGAATATTCATTTACTAAAGGAAGTTTAGACTCAGTATTACAAAACTGTTCCTATTATCTAGAAGATAATAAATTATATAATATAACTACTGAATATAAAGAAAAAATATTTAAAATAGAAGAAGAAGAATCAGAAAAATCCCTTCGTATCTTAGCACTAGCCTATAAAACAGAAAACACAAGTGATCCAGAACATAATATGATATTTATAGGATTAATAGGAATGATGGATCCACCAAGAATATCAGTACCAAATGCTATTAATACTTGTAAAAATTCTGGAATAAAAATAGTTATGATAACTGGAGATAGTATAAATACTGCTCGTGCAATAGCTAAAAGTGTTGGTATTATCGATACCGATGAAGGAGCCACAACAGGAAAAGAAATAGATAAGTTAACAGACGATGAATTAAAAGAAGCAGTAAAAAAATATAATGTTTATGCTAGAATATCACCAAGTACCAAATTAAGGATAGTAGATGCACTTCAAAGTAATGGTTATGTCGTAGCCATGACTGGAGATGGCGTAAATGATGCACCCGCTATTCAAAAAGCTGATATTGGAATAGGCATGGGCATAACCGGAACTGAAGTAGTAAAAAAAGTAGCAGATTGTATTCTTGTAGATGATAGTTTTTCTACCATCGTCGATGGAGTTGAAGAAGGAAGAAGAATAACTTCTAATATCAAGAAAATAATACTATACTTACTTGCGGGTAATATAGTAGAAGTACTTCTAGTATTCATATCTATGGTACTAAATATGGAAATGTTTACAACATTACAACTACTATGGATAAACCTAGTAACCGATAGTATACCTGCTATTATGTTAGCTTTCGAAAAGAAAACAGAAGACCAAATGGAAAATACTCTTGCTAATAAATACAATGAAAGTTTCTTTACACCATTATTAACAGCTAAAATAGTAATCGGAGCAATCATAAAATCAATAGTAATGTTAATAATATTTATCTATTTTGCAAAAGAAGCAGATGTAAATACCGCAGGTTCATTATTATTTATCTACTTAGTAACTCATGAATTACTATTCTCGTTCTCTTGTCGTAATATTAAGAAGTCAGTACTAAATAAAGACATCTTTTCAAATAAAAAACTAACATTAGGAGTATTCTTAATACTATTAGTTCAAATCATAGTATTAGTAACCCCAATAAGTAAATACTTTATAGTACCAAATATAAAAATAAATTATATCTTGATAACTATCGGAATATGTTTTATAATGTTTGTATTAGGAGAGTTAGTAAAACCAATATATACAAAATTATTTAAAGATTACAGGGAGGTTAAAAATGAAAAATAATAATAGTACATTCATAGTACTTGGTGGTATTCTTGTCTTATCAGTATTTAGTTTCATTGTAGCAAAAAATATCTTGCCAGATAGTGATAATAATCAGTATTATGCTAAACCTAATGAAAATATGATAGCTAAAATAGAAAGTATTACTAAAGAAAATAATAAACTTATAATAACAACAGCAGGAGATTCAACTGAATACTGTCTAAAAACAACTAAGAGTGTTCCCAGTATAGATTCATTATGCTGGAATAAAATAGAAAATAACAAAGTAGAGAGTAATTACTTTACATATAAAAAATATTATCTTTGGATTAAAGATAGTGATAATAGAATAAGTGGTAGAACTACTATAGAAAAGGAGTAAATATGGAAGACGATAGAATAGAAACTACTAGAAATAGAGTATTTGTCCGAGAATTAGCTTTTGGTAAAGATAGTCCTATTGCTATGAAGACAAATGATAATTTTGTATATAGAGTAACCGGTATGGATCAAGTAGAAGATATTATAACTAGTGGATATGCAAGAAGTAAAGATAAAGTAAAAGGTGGTCATAATAATGAATTATTTTGGACTAGAGGTGGAGATAAATTATTTTACTACGATAAAAGACCAGTACTAGAAGCACCTTATACCAAAGTACAAGATGGTCAAATGGGAGCTATCTCGTTAGAAGATTTAACTGCTATATGGATATTTAATGAAAAAGAAAATAAATATGTTAATTGTATTGAATATTATAGATATTTAAGAGAAGAACTAGTATCTTCTAAAGGAAAAAGTAGAAGGTAATATATCCCTCTCACATTACATTGTTCGAGGTTTTTGAAAGCCCAAGGTCTTTCAAAAAAATTTACTGGGCCAAATGTCTCTAAAATAAAAGTATTTATATAAGCTATAGATTTATGTCTATAGTTTTTCTTATATCCACATATATTGTTGATAAATAAAATTACTAAAAAATAATGACAAGAGTAAAAGCAAGTGCTATAATAAACATTAAAACAATTGAAGGGAGCAATTATATGAGTAAAAAAGAAGAATACCAAGAAATATATATAAACTTAGATGATTCAGGTAAATTATCAAAAAAAGAAGAATTATCAGTATATGCAGGAATAGTCTTTTTATCAAAACAAGAAAAAGATAAATTTATAACTCAGTATCGTAAAATAATAAATGAAATAAAATGTTCTTATTGTAATGAGGAAAAAGGAAAATGTACTAAAAAATGTAAAGAAATAAAAAATACTAATATTAAAAATAGTCATAAAAGAAGAATAATGAATTATATAAATAAATATTATACTATTGCTTTAATAATAGATAATACAAGAGTATATGATCATATTATAAATAATAAAGCCTCAAAAGGAAGATATATAGATTATACAATAAGAAGATTAATTAAAAGTACCATTGAAGAATTAATAAAAGATAAAAAAATAGATCCATATAAAAATGTTAGATTAATAATAAATATAGATGAACAATCTACAAAGAGTAATGGCTACTATAACCTAAAAGATGGCTTAACTGAAGAATTATTACATGGAATAATAAATTATAATTATGATATAACACATAAAAACATATTATTTGGAAAATTAGATATATCACTATCATATCAAGACTCAGGAAAAAGTTATCTAGTTCAAGCAGCAGACCTAATCGCAGGCACTACTAGAAGAAAAGCACTTGCTGATAGAGATGATATAGATATCATAGATCATAAATTATTATTTCCATAAAAAGAAAAGAGACTATTTCTAGTCTCTTCCCAACTCAAGTGGTGTACTTAACATACACTTAATTTAATAAAATCAACATTGAGCTATCGACCTGACAAGATTTCTCTCCGGTAATACAATAATACTATAACTATCATTAAAAGTCAAGTATATTGCACTATTATTATACACAAAATAGTAAAAAATATACCAATAATAAACTACTTTAAATATATATTAATTGCTTATATATAATAGGTATGTAGATACTCTTCTATTAGACCTTAGACTAATAGAAGCACTAACAAGACTTTAGACTTGTAGTGATAAAAAACAATTGACAAAACAAAAAAACTATCATATATTATATATGGAGGGATATTTATGTATAAATATGTAGGTAATGTAATCATGTTTACTATAAATATCACACCTTTATCTCATCAAAAATAAAAGTAAAAAAAATGAGATGTGGGTGTGAGTTTTTGTCGTGCCTGCATCTATATATATAAATAGAAGTTATATGGATGCAATATATTCATATAACTTTTTTTGATGGGAGGAATATTATGATAGATATAAATATAAGTAAAGTATGTAAGTCATTTGGCTTTGACTTAATATTAAATAATATAGATATAACAGTACAAAAAGGAGAAAAAGTAGGCTTAATTGGAACAAATGGAAGTGGAAAGAGTACTATACTAAAAATAATCGCAGGCCAAGAAAGTATAGATTCCGGTTCCCTTTCAATAAGAAATAATATAAGTATAGGCTATTTAAGTCAAATACCTGAAGAAAAAGATATAATAGTAAAAGACTATATAAATAGTGCCTTTAAAGAAATAATAGAACTAAAAGAAAAATTAGAAAGATATGAAGATAAACTTTTAACTGAAGATTATAAAGTAATAACAAAGTATATGAATCTGCAAGAGAAGTTTATCTCGTTAGGAGGATATGAATACGAAACAAAGATTCAAAAAATACTACCAGTATTTAATATAACTGAAGAAATATTAAATAGAAATTTCAATACCTTATCTGGAGGAGAAAAAACCATCATATCTCTAATAAGATTATTATTACAAGAACCAGATGTCTTATTATTAGATGAACCCACTAACCATTTAGATATAAATAAAATAATTTGGTTAGAAAAAACATTAAAGAACTATAAAGGTACAATAATACTAGTATCACATGACCGCTATTTCATGGATAATGTCATAAACAAAGTATATTTATTAACCAAAAGAGGAATAGAAGTATATCATGGTAATTATAGTTACTATATTAAAGAAAGTGAAAATAGATTATTACTAGAATTAAAAAACTATAAAGACCAACAAAAACAAATAACCGCTATGAAAAATAGTATCAAAAGATTAAAAGAATATGGTAGGCTTTGTGGACCAAGTTGTGGAGAAATATTTTTTAGAAGAGCTGCCAATATCGAAAAAAGATTAGAAAAACTAGAAAAGTTGGATAAACCAGAAGAAAAGAAAAAACTAAATATAACTTTTGATATGGATAGTAGATCAGGCAAAGATGTCTTAACAATAAATAATCTATATCTATCTTATGGTACTAAAGAAATATTTAATAACCTTAACTTAAGTATTAAATATCAAGATAGACTATGTCTAGTCGGAGATAATGGTGTTGGTAAATCAACTCTAATCAAAGAAATATTAAAAGGAAACAATAGTATAAAACTAGGAAGTAATATCAAGATAGGTTATATTCCTCAAGAGATCGAGTTTGAAGATATTAATTTATCAGTACTAGAAGAAGCCAGAAAATATTTCATTGGGACAGAACAATATTTAAGAAGTGCCTTATTCAAATACCTCTTTGCAGGAGAAAATATTCATAAAAAAATAAAATATTTATCCGGAGGAGAAAAAGTAAGACTAAAAATATTCTGTCTAATTCAAGATTCTTATAATTTCTTAATTCTAGATGAACCCACTAATCACATTGATATTGATACAAGAGAAATGCTTGAAGAGTCACTAAAGGAGTTTACTGGTACTATATTATTTGTATCTCATGATAGATATTTCATAAATAAAATAGCCACTGGTATAATAGAAATAAAAAATAAGAACATAACTAGATATATTGGTAATTATGATGATTATCGTGAGAAAATAAACAAAATATGATATAATTAAATAGGAGGAAATATGAATAACATACCAAAATTAAAATTTAAATATTTAACTCTTGAAGAAACATCTGACATACTATCATGGACACTTAAAGATACTGATAATATATTATCAGTAAAAGAAGGAACATTATTCCTATATCCAGAATTAAAAAGACTTACCAAAGAAGATAATATTAAAGACATAATTCAAGATAGATATAATAACTTTATAAAAGAAAATAATAACTTGAGAGAAGAATATTCTAATATATGGAATAAATACAATGATAAATATATGTTAGAACTAAGTAATTACTTTAATATAAAGTGGCCAAAAGAATATAAAGAAATATCAGTAGGAATAGGACTAATACCAGTATGTCCTAGATACATTAAAGAAAAAGCCTTTGATATTCATAAGAAAAATAAAGAAGAATTAATAGATACCTGTATGCATGAATTATGTCATTTCCTTTTCTTTGAGAAATGTAAAGAAATATATCCAAATTGGAAGTATGAAGATTTTGATAGCCCAAGTTTGTTATGGTACTTAAGTGAAATAATCATAGACCCAATACTAAATAGTGACGGCATACAAAAAATATATAAACATAAGTTTAAATGCTATGATATCTTTTATAATGTAGAAATAGATAATATAAATTTATTAAATAAAATAACAAGTATATATAAAAATAATAGTATAGAGACCGCTATTAAAGAAAGTTATAACTATTTAAAAGAACACGAAAAAGAATTTATAAGCAAATGTAATAATAAATAACTTATCCGCAGAAACTGTTGACAGGCAAAAGTGTCAATGGTTTTTTATTTGACATAACTTGCATCTTTCTATATAATATAAGCATCTAGAAAGGAAAAATACCATGGAATTAAACATTGACTACGTATCTGATTTACACTTAACTCACTACATAAGTAAAAAAGAAAGCATAACCAAAATAGATAAATTAGTCCAAGATAAAATAAGTATGCAAGTAAAAGGAGATATCCTTGTAGTAGCGGGAGATATCGATGAAGATATAAATAGAGTAAGTGAACTATTATATTCATGTTCAAAATACTATAAAAAAGTAATATTTGTCCTAGGTAATCATGAATACTATATACCAGTAATAAAATATATCTATACTGATCTTATGGCAAAAGAATATAACTATAATAGTATGAATAAAGTATATAGATTAAATGAAATATTTAAAGATAATAAAGATATAATCATACTAGATAAAACAAATAATACTAAAGGACTATATACCTATAATACCTTCTTATTAGCGGGAGATACCCTTTGGTATAAACCAGTAACATTAGTAGATAAACTATATAACTATCCTATGCAGAATGATTCTAGATTTATCTTATCAGAATTATCTAAGAAAGATAAAATACAAAAACTACATAACGATAGCATATCTTGGTATAATAACTTACCAAATAATATAGATTTAATAATAACTCATGTACCACCATTTAGAAATAAAAGTAATAGTAGGGGTAATAACTCTTGTTACTATACAGAAGTAAAAGAATATAAATCACCAGTATGGATATATGGTCATGATCATAAAGAAGAAGATATAATAATAAATAATACTAGATTCGTATCTAATCCATGGGGTTATGATACTAAAGATTTTAAAATAAAAACATTAACATTAACTAAATAATAAACTAAGATATCAAGTCTTAGTTTTAATATGCCTATATATTATCTTTATTATATTCACTATAAGCCTTACTATGTAAGTCTTATTAGTGTTTAATTAAGCTAAGTAAACTTATCTTAATTAAATGTATCCAAGATACCTATTATATATAAGCAGTAGATATATACTAATATTATTATAGTATAAAGAAGTAATTATATAAATAAGAGTAGAAAAATAAGTATATAGTCATATATAACAAAAAAACTATGATATAATAATTTCAGGTGGTGAGATTATGTGTTTAATATGGAACTTAATAAAAACATTTACTGATACTCAAGATGATAATAAAAAAGATAATAATGATTTAGAAGATTGGCAAAAAGAATTAGTAAAAGAAAAGAAGTATGATTCATTTAACTTTGAAGAGGAAGAACTAGAAGATGATGACTATTATTCTGGAGATGATGATGAATAAGAAAAATGTCAAAATATATTGATTAAATAAAAATAATTTGGTATACTTAATTTAGTTAAAGAAAGACGCTAGTACAGGTCTATTTAATAGATTTTTTGTGCTGCGTCTTTTTTGTATTAACTAGAAGTAGGAGGTGAACGATGGAGAATTTTATTTATGTCAACTCAAGTGATTTAAATGCTGTAAAAGTTAATGGAAACAATCTTGTAATAATGTTCAAAAGTGGCGGCGTGCATGAATATATGGGTGCAGCTTGTGAATATTATAATTTGTTAAATAGTAATAGCAAAGGAAAATATTTTCATCAATTTATAAAAAACAAATATCAAGAGAAAAAAATTAATTGAAGAAAGGAAAAATAATAAAGTGATAGTATTAAATAGTGAGAATTTTAATGATGAAGAGATAAAGTATTTAAAGTTTTCTAATGACTTTAATATTGAAATATTAAAAAAAATTAAAATTATATTAGGACCAAATGGAGTCGGAAAAACATCTATATACAGAAATATAAAAAAAAGACATCCAGAATATGGATATATAGATTATAACGAAATTGAAAATTCAATAATAACAAAGGGTGATAAATTAATAATAGCACCAAGCATAACAGAAATAACAAAAAAAGAAGCAGAAAAAGAAAAAATCATAAATGCAATTGATACAAAAAAAACGATGAAAGAAGCGTTTGAAATTTCAAACAAGGCAAAAAGTGAACTAATTTCAAAAAATTTAAACAATTATAGAAATAACACAAAAGAAGCAATAAACAAGTTTAAAGGTGATAAACTTGACATATTGATTGACTTAGGTTCTCAAGAAAAGGAAATACTAGTTGGTTCTGGTAATAAAATTTTTGATATAGTAAATGAAGAAATCAAGTTAGATAAAATAAAGAATGATTATAGAAGAAGATACTTGGAAAGTATAGAGAAAACACTTAATGGTGAAGAGTATGAATGCCCTGTATGTGGTAGTGAATGTGAAAAACCTATCAAAAATATAATAGAAGAAGCTCTAAATAAAATTGAGGCAATAAATAACGACGTAATAAAAGACTATATTAACAAAAATTCTGATTTAACTGCTCAACAAATACTAGATAAAATAAATAAATTAAAAAAAGAAATCATTTCAAATAATTTAGAAATATCTGATTTAGAAGATTACCTAATCTGTGGAGGTAATAAAGAAAAAGCAACTATGATTCTTGATGCCAAAAATAATCTGCCAAAATTAGAAGAAGAATTAAAAGAGCTAGATAATAAAAAAATAGATTTTTATAATAATATTAAGGCAGTTAAGGATAGAGTAATTGGAATATTTAAAAGTCAACTTGATGTTTCTGTTGATAATATAAATTTTAATGACGATAAAAAGGAATTAGAAATCAAACTGTCAAGGCCGGTAGAAAAACATAGTACAGGAGAAATAAATTTAATTACTTTTGCAGTTTCACTATTAGAGTTTATTGGTAGTGATAAGAATACATTGATTATTGATGATCCACTAAGTAGTTATGATATACCTAATCAATATAAAATAATATATGAAATAACAGCTGTAAATAATGATGATAATCGTATATTATTGTTTACGCACAATATTGACTGCATAAATATAGCTAATTCACAAAACACTAGTTCATATGAATATGAGTTGATTGATAATATTAATGGAACTCTTTATTTAAATAAAATAACAAATTCTTTAGAAAATAGTGGATTTTCTATTAAACACATTCTTAAGTATATCGATAATAATTATCAGTATAAAGGCTATTTGAAATTGTTATCTGAAAAAGATAATTGGGAACCATCTTTAGAAAATCACAAAATATTTCATTATGATTCAAGTTATTCTAAATGTATAGATGGATATAATTATGATAATAATGTTTTGGTAGACATAATTGATTCAATAGAGTCAAATACCATCAATAACAATAATTATTTAATAAATTCTGCAAATAAGATAATGTACTTGGCTGCATTAAGAGTTTGGATAGAAAAAAAGTTTACAGAAAACACAAATGATTTAGAAGGATTAAAAGAAAAACAACAATTGTCAAATAAAATTATATTTATGTTTGATGGCAATCATTGGATTGGAACAAATAAAGTAACAAAACCTTACTTAATGAGTAAAAAGGTAATGTTAAATCAAAACGATCATTTTAAAAGTCAAAAAGAACCATTTTACTTTGCTTTAAGTTTATCAACAGAAGAAATTATAAGGGAAATATTGGATATTAAGGAACACTTTCAAATTTGACTTGCAAATTAATTTGATTTAACACCATATAATAATAGTCGCCTTTATTCCATAAAAATATGTACATTAATTACAACGCAACAACTTTTGAACGAAAAATTCGTTCTTTTTGTTTACAGATCTTTTTTTTAGTGGTAAAATAATTAATAGGAGAAAATAAGAAAATATTAGAGGTGTAATCATGACTGATATAGGAATTAAAAGCATGGTTGAAAATGCTAGAAAGTTAAAAGGATATTCTCAAAGAGAATTATCTAAAAGAATAGGATTAAGCCAAAGTACATATAACGACGCCATCAATGGGAAGATAAAAAGGCCCGATCTTGAAATATTAAAGAAAATTGCTGAAGAATTGGATCTTTCATTAGAACTAATGTTAAAGAATTCAGGATATGGTGAAGCCTTTAGCTTTTATGGTGTCGATAAATATAAAGATAAGTCTACAAAAGATTTAAAGGAATTGATAGAAATGTATCAGAAGTCTGAATTAGATTTGCTTGAATTTGATAAACAAAAACGTGATACAACAAGAAAAGTAAGACAAAAAATGTTTACAACGATTGAACATATGAAGATTATAAAAGAAGAAAAAAACAGTTTATATACAATTGACAAAGCAATTGATGATGTACAATCTGCATTTGATCAATTAGAGATGGTAGAAAAAAAATACGACTATAAAAAACTACCTAAAGATTTATAAGCAGGAGGTACGAAATGAAAAAAAAGAAGTATAATGCAATTGATTTATTTGCAGGATGTGGAGGTTTATCAGAAGGCTTTTTACAATCGGGTAGATTTAAATTTTTAGCTCATATTGAATGGGAAAAGCCAATGGTAGAAACCTTGAGAAATAATCTTGTTAAAAGATGGAATTATTCAGAAGAAGAAGCTGAAAAATCGGTGATTAGATTTGATATACAAAAAACCGATGAATTACTTAAAGGCAATTGGTCAAAAGAATCAATAAAAGACTATGGTGAAGATAATAACAAAAAAATTGTCGAAAAAGGAATGGATAGCCTAATCGGTAATCAAAAAGTAGATGTTATTATAGGTGGACCACCATGCCAAGCATATTCATTGGCCGGAAGAGCCCAAAGTCCAACTTCAATGAAAAATGATTATAGAAACTATTTATTTGAAAGCTTTGTTAAAGTAGTGGATCATTATAAACCAAAAGTTTTCGTTTTTGAAAATGTACCAGGAATACTAAGCGCAAAACCAGGTGATAAATTGGTAATAGATAGAATATATGAATCATTTGAAAAGATAAACTACGAAATAAGAAATCCAAAAATGCTTAAAAGAGCTATTTATTCGGCTGCCGACTTTGAAACTCCTCAAGATAGAAGAAGGATTATTATAATAGGTGTAAGAAAAGATTATAAAAATAATCCAGAGGATTTTTATTTAGCATTAGATGAGTTGAAATCTAAATATCCAATAAAAACTGTAAGAGATGCTATCGGCAACTTACCCCAATTTAAACCTTTAGATAATCCCAAAAAAGGCAAAAATGGTAATATATCACATGAATTAATCGGTAATGATACAATTTCTGATCATGAAGCAAGATATAATAATTTAAGGGATATTAAAGTATTTAAAAAATGGGTTAAGAATAACATGAATACTTATTCAACTGAAGAAAAGTTAAAATTTTATACAGAAACGACAGGAAAAAAGAGTAATCATAATAAGTATAGAAGTCTAGAATGGGATAAACCATCTCCTACGATTGTGTCACACTTATATAAAGATGGTTTAATGTTTATTCATCCCGATGAAAAGCAAGCAAGATCAATAACAGTTAGAGAAGCAGGGCTATTGCAAGGTTTCCCAATTGATTTTGAATTTCTTGGTTCAAACGCATATAAATATAAAATGATAGGCAATGCTGTACCTGTACAATTTGCTAAAAACATATCAATGGCATTAAGTAATGTACTTGATAAAGATGATCCTAATAATATGTGTTGTGCAAATAAGAAAAGTGAAATGTTAACATTAAAACCAAAAAAGCAAAAAAGAGTGCTAAATGTATTAGTCGCATGTGAAGAAAGCCAAAGAGTATGCACCGAATTTAGAAGATTAGGACATAATGCTTACAGTTGTGATTTACTTAATTGTAGTGGTGGTCATCCCGAATGGCATTTCAATATGGACGTCTTGAAAGTTATTAAAGATAAGGGCGGCGTTTTAGAAAATGGTGAAAAGATTAAAATAGATGGTGATTGGGATTTAATGATTGCCCATCCTCCTTGTACATTCTTAGCCGTAAGTGGGGCAAAATGGTATTATCATCCGGATGATAAAGGTTTACCGATTGAACAGCGAAGGCCACATCCAAGATTTCCAAATCGAGCTCGAGATAGGGAGGATGGTGCCAATTTCTTTATGGCGTTAGCCACAGCTAATATTAAATATATAGCTGTGGAAAACCCAATAGGAATTATGAGCAAAAGGTTTAGAAAACCAGATCAAATAATTCAGCCTTATTGGTTTGGGGATCCATTCTCAAAGGCAACATGTTTATGGTTAAAAAATCTATCACCATTAAAGCCAACAAATATGGTGGACAAAGGTGAATATGTTGAATTAAAAAGTGGGAAAAGATTACCTAAATGGTATTCAGATGCATTAACAAAGGCAAAAACACCAGAAGAAAGAAGAACTTTAAGAAGCAAAACATTTCCCGGTTTTGCTAAAGCTATTGCAGAGCAATGGAGTAAGGAGATATTAGAAAATGAAAGTATATGTTAGGAAAATCGATGAGCAATGTATAACTCATCAAATTAGTTTAAAAAATATTGTATTTAAAGAATTCTTCAACGAAATTATGGAATTCACAGCAACAGGAGTGACCAGTGGATATAGTGAAAAAGTTGGTATATTGACAGCTACCGATTTACGCTTTGACGCAGGATTAAAACATGTTATATCCAAAGAAGGTAATTTGGAAGTTGGTGATATTCTAGTTTTGTATAAAGATTATACTAAGTATGAATTGGAATTAATTAAGCCTACTAATCCAAAATATAGATTTGTACAAGAATTATGTGAAAGAGATGAGAGACATACTTTATTAGATATTGAATCGCCTATAATTAAGGATATAGATAGAAAAGAAGAGTATAAAAATTGGTTAATAAATAGCAGAAAGTATGCTGATGAAACAATAAAAAATTATGTGAATTATATTACATATATTTATGAAAAAGGTTTAAGTGAAAAGAATTTGTATACAACAAAAAATATAACATATCTTGATGAATTATTATTAAAATTTAAAAGTAAAGAAGAATATATTGAATACAATAATCGAAACAATAGAATCCCATACTGTGCTTTAGTGCAATATAGAGCGTTTATTGCGGATACAAATGACTACAAAATAGATGATACTGATAGATTAACAGGTGGGTACAATAAAATTTATTATGGCATTCCAGGAAGCGGAAAAAGTTATATTGTTAATGAAAAATTTAACGAAGATGAATATATAGTATTTAGAACTACTTTCCATCCTGAATATACCAATAGTGATTTTGTTGGTCAAATTATTCCAATTGTTAAAGACAATAAAGTCAAATATGAATTTCGTCTAGGCCCATTTACTCTAGCCCTAAAGTATGCCTTAGAAAATAAAAACAAAAAAGTATGTTTAATAATTGAAGAAATTAATAGAGGTAATGCTTCCGCAATTTTTGGTGATATATTTCAACTGTTAGATAGAACCGAATATGGTAAAAGTAAATATGCAATCTATAATGGCCCGATAATTGATTATTTTGCGGAGAATAATATTAGTATGGAAAAAATATATGTTCCTTCAAATATGTGGATAATAGCAACAATGAATACAAGTGATCAAAATGTATTTACCCTAGATACTGCATTTAAACGTAGATGGAAAATGGAATATATTAAGAATATTTTTGCTGATAATGAAAGATCTAAAGAATTAAGAAATAAGATTATTCCTTTGGGCGATAAATACCCAAATGTAACTTGGGAAAAGTTCGTAAAAAAAATCAATAAACATATTATATCTGATACGTCAGGTATTAATGGTGAAGATAAACAATTAGGTATGTATTTTGTATCAATTGAAGAAATAAATGATCCCAAAGAGTTTGCAGAAAAAATACTTTCATATTTGTGGGAAGATGTAGCAAAACTAAATACTTCATATTGGTTTGGAAACATTGCTTCATTTGATGAACTAATTGAAGCATATAATAAAAACACTCTAGATGTCTTTAATTCATTATTTGATGATGAAATAAAAATAACTGATGAAATATCAATAAAAAGTGTAGGAGAATAATATGAAATTTTCCGATAAAGTAATTTTTAAAAATGGATATGAGGAAGATAACTTTGTAGGATTAAAATATAAAAAAGATCAGATTAATGTTTTTTTACCCGTTGGCTATAATAAACAGGTATTTAGTACTGATGATGAATTAAGTTCCGAACAAAAAATTGACTTATTATTATTGTTAAAGACAGTTGCTTTAGTTAAAAGTCTAAATAATGAGAAGACTGATTTTGGAGATAATATTGGAAACAATGATGAAGTTCCATATAATTCTTTTATTTGGATTATTAGTGATTATTTTAACAATGGACTATATCAAGAAATAGATAAAAAATATTCTCAGAAAGGCCATGGGAAAATCAATTGGAAAAAAACACTTAATTCAGAACATTATTTTGAAGATGATAGTGTAACATTTATTAATCCTTATTATGAATCTAGTATTCAAAGAAGTACGTTAATTACTGAATTGAATAATTATTGTTTACATATTAGTTTTAAATATATTGGTTTCTTATTTGGAAAAGTATTTTTGCCTGAATGCAATATAAATGAAGAGTCCATTAAAGATAATATTCAGTATTATATGGATGTAATAAATAAAGAATTGTCTAAGTCCTTCAACGATAGAAAGAAAACGTTATTGACTAACATGAAAAGAATTCTTATGATGAACTTTGATGATAGCTTTGAAGTTCAGCCAACATATGGAACAAGAAGATATGAATATGCTTGGGAAAAAATGGTAAATGATACTTTGGGCTCCAAAATCGATATCAGTAAGTTTTTTCCAAATGCGTATTGGAATATTCAAGGTAAAGTTGAAGAAGATAAATCAAAATTAAGACCGGACTCGATATTGTTAAATTCCAATAAAGTATATATTCTTGATGCAAAATATTATAAATATGGAATAACTGGAAATATTTCAGATCTACCCCATACTGATTCAATTCAAAAGCAGATTACATATGGTGATCATATATCAAATAATCCACAAACATATGGGGTAGAAAAAAATAACATTTATAATGCTTTTATATTACCCTTTAACAAAGATGAGAAACCATTTAAATGCGATGATAACATAAAATATATGGGATATGCAAATAGTGCTTGGAGAGATAAAAAAGAAAATTATAATTATGAGAAGATATTATTATTATTAATAGATACTAAATATATGATTGATTGCTTTTATCAAAGAGAAATCGCTGATTTAAAAAAATTGATTGAGTTAATAGAAAAGTTATCAAAATAATTGTTTTTTAATCTAAATGTGTAAAGATTCAGCATGAATACAAGAATCATAATAATAAGTTTAATTTTACTTGGTATGTTAATTTTTGAAAATTTAGAGATAATTAATTATCACCAAATTCTAATATTTGTATAGTGTAAATAGTAAAATAGAATGTAGGGAATCGGTAGATTTAAATGTCGATCTCCCTACATTTTTTAATTAAACTTGACAAAATTATAATTTAATATTATAATAATGTCAAGTTGAGGTAATTACATACAACTTATAATGGGAGGAAAAGATATGAAAAAATACATTTTTGTTGAAAGGGTTAAAGAACTGATAAAAGCTAACAATTTAACACAAAGGGATTTGGCAAATGATATAGGAGTTACTGAATCTACAATGTGTAAGTACTTATCAGGTGATAGAGTTCCTGGTGGAGAAACCTTATCTAATTTGGCAACAGCATTAAAAACCACTACAGATTATTTGCTTGGTTTAGATAATGGAAATAAAGCGGAAATGAATAGTTCTGAATTAAGATTGTTATTAGCAAGAAGCACTAAAAAATTAACTCCAAAAGAAAAAAATGAATTAATTAGTATAATATTAGATAATAAGTAGGTGAAAAATGAGATTAAGTGACAGCAGGTATGAAGATATAAAGCAGGATATAGTGAAAATGTATGTTGATAATAACATTACTACAATTCCAATAGATGTTTATAATTTAAGTGAAAATTTAGGATATAAATTAAAACCTTATTCATCGTTAGGAGTAGAAAAAGCAAAAAAAATTAGCGAAATTAATGATGACGGATTCAACAGAATAGAAGAAGGAAAAGTGGTCATTTATTACAATGATGAAAAAATTGAAGGGAGGATTAGGTTTACGATTATGCATGAAATAGCCCACGTGATAAGGCAACATAAGCAATACAGTGAATTAGCAGAAACAGAAGCTAATTGGTATGCAGCATATGCCTTATGCCCTCCACCAATTGTTGATAAATTACAAATAACTAATTATGAAAATTTAATAACGAAATTTAATATTACAAATTCATGTGCTTATAACTCAATGAATAGATATATTTCCTGGAAAAAAAGGAATGTTCCATTGTCAGAATATGAAAAAGTTTTAATAAAGCAGTTCGGCTTTTAGAAAAAATTATGGCGGTTTGGTTTACGTAAGTCCAAAAAAAAAGAGATATTTGCATACCCCTAAACAAATATGATATATTTGCTCAACAACATAATAATATCATATATTTAAAAAAAATGCAAAAATTTATTCTCGAAAAAGAGGTGAATATTTTGAAATATTATTTAAATAGCAACATGCAGCAAAGTTATAATGGTGGAAATTACGAAATCCATAAAGAAACTTGTCAGTACTATTATAAATATATAAGTGGAAGTAATTTTATATATTTAGGAATATTTTATAATGATTTTGATGCCCTAAATGCTGCTAAAAGACAATATCCAAATGTGGCGAATAAAATAGATGGTTGTGCTTATTGTTGCCATAGTATACATAAAGGGTAAAAATGAGGTTACCCTTTTTAAATTAAAAAAAGGAAAGAGGTGAAAAATGAAACAGCTATATGAATTAGTGACACATCCATTAAGCATTATAGAAGACCCCTTTTGGGATTTTGTGTTAATGACCATAATAGGTTCATTATCATTTATTATAGCTTGGAATTTTGTAGGTGAAACAGGAATAAGGGGCAAAGCAGGCTCTATTCTACATTGGGCGGTCAGAATAATAGTGATGTTTTCTCTGTACTTTATAATATCATTTGCTATTAAATTAGTAATAATTATATGTCACATGCCATTAGTTACATGGGTTACGATTGGTATTGGTATATTATTGATATTACTGATAGTTGTTACTTTAAAATTAACAATTTTTAGTAAAAGGGAAAAGAAAAATCGACAAATAGATAAGCAAAAAAACAGATATATAATTTTGATGAAAAGAATAATTAATTACTATTATAGTAATAAAAATAAATTTTTGAAACAAGAAGCTATAATAGATAAAGATAATTTACATGATAAATATATATACGAAGAAATTGAAAACATGTTGATTAAGAAAAAATTAATTACAAAAGATGAAAAAAATAATTCAAGAATAGATTTTGAAACTATAATTTTCTTAGAAAAATATGTAAAAGAAAGTACAAGTTACATGATAAATATGTTAGTATTTATTATTACTTTTATAACTTTATTTATTTCAGCATTTCAACAATTAATAGGCAAATATATTAACTATATAACATTACCATTAATTATACTTGTAATAATATTGATTTTTAAGATACCACCTAAAGATGAAAAAACACTTTAGACGCACTTTTAAAATAGGCTACGTTAAATTATTAAGTAACTGTTAATAAATTTAAAGAATATAGAAGTTTTTATTATATAAGGAATATAATTAACCAAATTAGAAATAGGCTAACTATAAAGATCATAAAGACTTACCAACATCACAATGATGTACTAAGTCTTTTTTTTCATACCTTACAAACTTGTAATATAAAACCAGTTAAAACAATGATATAATAGAACTATAGAAAGAAGGAAATATAATATATGAAAAAGATAATGATAATTGAAGATGATACCATAATATCTAAAGAATTATATGAACTACTAGTAAATGCTGGCTATGAAGCATTAATACTAAAAGACTTCTCAAATGCCAAAGAAGAAATATTAAAAAGTAATATAGACCTAATCCTCTTAGATATAAATATCCCATATCAAAATGGAGAGCAGTTACTTAAAGAAATAAGGAAAGAATCAAATATTCCCGTAATAATGGTAACCTCAAGAGCAAGTGAAACCGATGAAATATTATCAATCTCTTATGGAGCAGACGATTACATAACCAAGCCTTATAGCCCAACCATTCTATTACTAAGAATACAAAATATCTTTAAAAGATTAGATAATAGTACTGAAGTATTAAAATATAAAGATTTAGAAGTCTCGCCATCACGAGGTACCTTATCTGGTAGTAACAAAGAATTAGAACTAACTAAAAATGAAATGCTAATCTTTCAGCACTTATTAAATAACCAAAATAGAATTGTATCACGAGATGAACTAATGACCATTCTTTGGAATAATGAAGAATACATAAATGATAATGCTCTAACCGTAAATATAAGTAGACTAAGAAGTAAACTAGAGGACTTTGGTTATCCAAATGCCATAGAAACAAGAAAAGGACAAGGATATATACTATTATGAAATTAACAAACTATCTAAAAGATAAAATAAGCATAATCATTATCACTATCATATCAATAATTCTAATAACCCTATTAGACATAGCCTTCAAAGTACCAGAGGGACTAATAATAGTAACCATAGTATTACTAATATTAACACTAATCATATCCATCTTAATATCATATTTCCAAAAAAGAACCTTCTATAACGCCCTCATAACCAATACCAAAAATCTAGATAAAAAATACCTAGTCCTAGAAACATTGCCCAAACCAACCACTTACGAAGAAGAACTAATATATAACACCTTATATGACATCAATAAATCAATGATTGAAAATGTCAGTAGTTACATAAATAGCACCAAAGACTTCAAAGATTATATTGAGATGTGGATACATGAAGTAAAAATACCAATATCAAGTCTAATCCTTATGACCCATAATCATAAAAACCAAGTACCAAAAGAATACATTGAAGAAATAAAAAGACTAGATAACTACATCGACCAAATCCTCTATTATGTAAGAAGTAACTATACCAGTGAAGATTTTATCTTCAAAAAAGTAAAACTAGAAAAAATAATCTCATCAGTAGCCCTTAAAAATAAAGATGACCTCTTAGAAAATAAAATTGACCTAATCGTCGATATAAAAAATACTGAAGTCTATACCGATACCAAATGGTTAGAATTCATTTTAAATCAAATTATCAATAACAGTATCAAATACAAAAAAGATATTCCAAACTCCTATATCCAAATAAATGCTATAGAAGATAATAATCAAATAACCTTATTTATCAAAGATAACGGTATTGGCATACCAAAAAGTGATATCCCTAACGTTTTCAAGAAATCATTTACCGGTACTAATGGCAGAGATAAAATCAAATCAACAGGCATGGGCCTATACATAGCCAAAAAATTATGTACCAAACTAGGACATAAAATAGAGATAGAATCTGAAGAAAAAGAATATACCATTGTCAAAATAACCTTTGGTAAAAATAAACTTTATCACCCAGAAGACTAACCTTACAAAAAAGTAATATACTGTAATATTAAAATTACGACAAATATCCTATTATCTAGTATTATTAATTACGAAAGGAAGGAAAATAATATGGAAAATATACTAAAAATAGAAAATATTGAAAAATACTATGGAAGTAAATCAAGTTTAACTAAAGCCATAGATAACATATCATTTGAAGTAGAAAAAGGAGAGTTTGTCGCTATCATGGGTTCTTCAGGTTCAGGTAAAACAACATTACTAAACTGCATATCCACAATTGATAAAGTAACCGCCGGACATATTTTTGTAGGAGGAACTGACATAACAAAACTAAAAGAAAATGATTTAAACAAGTTTAGAAGAGAAGACTTAGGTTTCATCTTTCAAGACTTCAATTTATTAGATACCTTAACAGCCTATGAAAATATAGCACTAGCCTTATCAATTCAAAATGTAAGTCCCAAAGAAATAGATAAAAGAATAAAGAAAGTAGCAAGAGAACTAGATATCGAATCAGTACTAAAAAAATATCCTTACCAAATGAGTGGAGGACAAAAACAAAGAGTAGCAGCAGCCCGTGCAATAATAACAGATCCATGCCTAGTACTCGCAGACGAACCAACTGGAGCTCTAGATTCTAAGTCATCAAAAATGCTCCTAGAAAAACTAACCTACCTAAATAATAACCTAGGAGCCACTATTCTAATGGTAACTCATGACGCTTATGCCGCAAGTTACGCTACTAGAATAATCTTCATAAAAGATGGTAAAATATATAACGAAATTCGTAAAGGAAATGATACCAGAAAAGAATTCTTTGATAAAATAATAGATGTCGTAACCTTACTAGGAGGAGACATAAATGATGCTCTTTAAATTGTCTATAAAAAACATAACCAAAAGTATCAAAGATTATGCTATCTATTTCTTTACTTTAGTACTAGGAGTAGCTATTTTCTATGTTTTCAATGCTATAGATAGTCAAACAGTAATGCTAAATGTATCATCATCAACAAGTGAAATAATAAGACTAATGACCACCATTCTAGGAGGAGTAAGTGTCTTTGTCTCATTCATTCTAGGATTTCTAATAATCTATGCCAGTCGTTTTCTCATAAAAAGAAGAAACAAAGAATTTGGAATCTACTTAACCTTAGGAATGTCCAAAAGAAAAATATCTCTAATCCTTTTCTTTGAAACTCTTATAATAGGAGTTATCTCTTTAGGAGTTGGCCTAGCCCTAGGAATAGTTTTATCACAACTAATGAGTATCTTAGTAGCCAATATGTTTGAAGCAGACCTAACAAAATTTCAGTTTACATTTTCATCTTCAGCAGCCTTAAAAGCCTTATTATACTTTAGCATAATGTATCTAATAGTAATGATATTTAACACCATAATTGTAAATAAATGTAAACTAATAGATCTATTACATGGTAATAAAAAATCAGAAAAAGTAAAATTAAAAAATCCTATCATTTGCACTATAGTATTTATAATCGCGCTCATAGCACTATCATATGCTTACTATCTAGTAACAGATGGTTTTGGTACTTCACCACTTATGAATACTATAAGTGGGATATTAATACCAATAGCCCTAGGTTGTATATCAACATTTCTAATATTTTGGTCACTATCAGGTCTAATCCTAAAGATAGTAATGCATCTAAAAAAATACTACTACAAAGGACTAAATAGTTTTACCGTTCGTCAAATAAGTAGCAAAATAAATACCACTGTCTTTTCAATGACAATAATATGCCTAATGTTATTCTTTACCATATGTATCTTTTCCTCAGCATTATCTATAAAGAACTCCTTATCAGGTAATCTAAAAGATTTAGCTCCCGTTGATATTCAGTTTTCAAAATTACAAGAATCATTATCTAAAGAAGAAAAAGAAAACTTTTCAAAAGACATAATAGAGGATTATAACACCACTGTCAAAGATACCTTACAAAGATTAGATGTATACAAGTATCTAAAAGAAGTAGTAGACATAAATATATATAGATTAGAAGAAATAACCCTAAAAGATTCTTTTGGAGACCAAATAGAACAAATAGGAAAAGATTATCCCACACTAGCTTATAACGTAAGAGAAGACTTAGTAAAATTAAGTGACTACAATCGTCTAGCAAAACTATATAACCAAAAAGAATTAACTCTGAAAGATAATGAATATGTAATTATATCTAACTATAAGATGATGGCGGATATTAGAAATATATCCCTAAAAAATAATACCAAACTAACTATAAATGGTAAAGACTACTATCCAAAATATCAAGAATGTCAAGATGGCATTATCGAACTAAGTGGAAGTGCTACTAATACAGGAGTAATAATATTACCAGATAATGCCTTAGAAGGTATTCATCCATATAAAAATATTTTAGCAGCCAACTATCAAGTAAATACTAAAGAAGAAAAAGAAGATATTGAGAATACAATTAGTACTATAATAAATAACCATTTTAACAAAGATACCTTATTATCATATAATACTAAAATAGATATCTATGCATCATCCGTAGGACTAGGAGCCATGGTAACATTTGTAGGACTATATCTAGGAATAATTTTCTTAATATCAAGTGCGGCCATCTTAGCCTTAAAAGAATTATCAGAAAGTACTGATAATAAAGAAAGATTTAATATGTTAAGAAAAATAGGAACCGATGATAAAATGATTAACAAAGCCTTATTTAATCAGATAGCAGTATTCTTCCTATTCCCATTATTACTAGCTATAATTCATTCAATATTTGGAATAGAATTTGCTAACTATATCTTAAAAACAATGGGAACAGAATCATTACTATCATCAATAATATTAACAGCAGTATTTCTAGTAGTAATCTATGGAGGATATTTCTTAGTAACATACTACTGTAGTAAAACCATAATAAAGGAGAGATAAGATGAGCTATTTAGTACCAATAAAAGCAGCTTTAATAATCTTTCCTTTTTTAGCCTTATTAATAACATTACCATATATAATATATGAATATCATCATTATGGATCAGTAAACAAATTAAGAACTTTAATAATATATTCCTTTATCTTATATCTAATAACAATATACTTTTTAGTAATATTACCTCTTCCAACCAAAGAAGAAGTAATCAAAATGAAAGTGATTAATCCTCAGTTAATCCCATTAACATTCATAAAAGATATAGTAGAGGACCTAATAGAATTAAAACAAATAAACATTCTAAAAATAATAACTATACCTAGTATATATACTGTTATCTTTAATATAATAATGTTTATACCATTAGGAGTCTATCTAAGATACTACTATAAATGCTCATTAAAGAAAACAATAATTATAAGCCTCTTAATATCACTATTCTTTGAATTAACTCAGTTAACAGGACTATATTATATCTATCCTAGAGCATATCGTAATTTTGATGTGGATGACCTATTAATAAACACACTAGGAGGTCTTCTGGGATATTTAATAATAAGTCCTATTCAAAAATATTTACCAACAAGAGAAGATATCGATACCAAATCATTAAAAGAAGGACAAAAAGTATCTTCCTTAAGAAGAATAACTCTCTTTATAGGAGATATCTTTATCTATCTACTAATGACAATGCTAGTATCATTTTTAATAAATAATAAATATATAAATCTTTCACTAGCGGTTCTTTACTTTATTATCATTCCATATTTTAACCATAACCAAACTATCTTTGGAAGAATAATAAATGTATCATTGGAAGTACCAGATAAGAGATTACTTAGAATAACTTTAAGAAATATCTTTATATATTTATATTACTATGGAATATTTTCATTAGTGGTACATTTGGAAATGTTATTAGCTAAAAATATACCTAACTATTTATCAGTAATAATAGGATTAAATACATTTTTAATATTTATAATTTTCTATATATATAGTTTTATAAAAATATTAAAAAATAAGCAATTACTATATGATAAAGTATTAAATATAAAGTATGTAAGTACTATAAAAGTAAATAATGTAGATTAATATAGTCTATGTTATTTTTTTCTTTATCCTCTTAAGCCTAGGTCTTAAGAGGTAATTTAGAGCCTATTACATAGTCTCTAAATTAAAAATATTTGTGTTGTATTATATATAAGCCATAACTAATTACATATAAAATGTCAAAATACTGTAAAAATAATCAAAGATAACATATAAATTATTAAAATTATGATATACTTAAGTTAATGATAGAGGTAATTATGATATGAAAAATGAAGAAAAACTAAGTATAATAACAAAACTTGCTAAGACATACATCATACTATTTTTAAAAGATTATGTAAGTTCAGAGCAATTATCAAATATAGAAAACCTATTTAAAAACTGCCCTGTTGTTTTGGAAGATTTGAATAGTAAGTATAATGAAATTGATAGAAATACAACTATTGGTGGAATTGCCCAAGAAGATAAAATTATAATTAATACTTCTGATATTGAAAAAATAAATATAAATAACGAAATAGAACTAAATAAAGTATTAGGAACAATTATTCATGAATATGCCCATAAAATAAAAGCACTAAATAGTACATATGGTGAAATGTTTGAAGAATCATTTGCAAGTATATTTGCTGAAATATGTATAAATAATGCTAGATTAATTTCAAGCGATAAGAATAATATAGAGCCTTTTGAGATGTTAAGTTCAGTTAATTATCAAAAGTACGAATCACAAGTAAGAGCGTTATTATACATTCTAAAACAAAACAACTTAGATAAACAATTAATTGCAGAATATATAGCGGGTAGTCAAGATAAGTTTAAACAAAAATGTATAGAAATATTTGGCTACGATTTTAATAACTATTTTAATGTAGTAAGTAGTAGAGATAATAAGGATTCAGAACATATACTCATTGAAATTATTACAAAGTATATAAAAGAGAAAGGTTTAAATATCAGTAATTATTGGAAAGATAATAGTAATTTAACGCAGGATAATTTATATTTTAAAGGAAGTCCAACCTTGGCAAAAGCCGTTGTAAACTCTGGTAGTGAAAATTTCAGCTCAGAAGAACTAGAGTCCTATAAGGCTTTTGAGTATTCTGCTAAAGTTGCTAATGAAAATGATAATTTTATAAAAAATGAAAAAGTAAGTAGAGTAAGAGAATATATAGAAAAAAACTTTTCATTAAATGGAAAATCACTAGAAGAAATATATGACACAGTTTTAGAGTTATGCTCGGTCTATATCCAACATAAAAATAAAGATAGTGAAGAATCAAAAATATTTATACAAGAAATTCAAAGAATAATACCAGACATAGATGACTTTAAAACTAAATTTATAACCTTAAGAGTATCAGGTTTAGATAAAAGTATATTTGAAAATATGAATTTAGAAAGTATTACATATAATGATATTACTTCAAGTATGAATAAAATATTACAGATGGAAAATCAAGAAAATAATAGCAAAATAGTAGGAATAAAGAGATAAGTTTAGAAAGATTTAAAAGATAAAAAATAAATAATGTAGATTAATATAGTCTATGTTTTTTATCCTCTTAAGCCTAGGTCTTAAGAGGTAATTTAGAGCCTATTATATAGTCTCTAAATTAAAAATATTTGTGTTGTATTATATATAGGCCATAACTAATTACATATAAAATGTCAAAATACTGTAAAAATAACCAAATACAATATATAAATTATTAAAATTATGATATACTTAAATTAATGATAGAGGAGGTAATATGAATAGCAATAACATTGAAGAAATATTAAAAGACATATTTGGCATGTCATTATTGGATGCAAAAAAAATAGAAAATGAAATAATTTATAATTTTAATGAAGTCATGACAAAATTAGATGAATATAAGATTTTTTATACTGGTGATGTAAACATAATGTTTGCAATAAAAGTTATAGAAAATTACATTGTAGATAGTTATAATCGAATAAGTTCTATAATAATAAACAATATATGTTTAAAATATTTTGGTAAGAACATAGAAATGACATTGGCATCTGAAGATATAGATAAAATAAAATTAGTTTTTGAAAGATATTGCAAATTAAATAATTATCCAATAGAATTGCAAGATAAAATTATGAGTGATATAGAAGAAAAGGCAATGGCATTCAGTAAGAGATTTACCTTTGATGATATCTCACTAATAAACTTAATTGAAGCTGCTAAAGGTTCAAATATAGTAAAAGAAGAAGCAAGTAATAGAAGTGCCATTCTAGCACAGACTAAAGGAAAAGACACATATCACTTTAAAGAATTACCTAGAATAAAAATAACTCCAGATATGACTGAAGAAGAAAAAAATCAAAAAATAAAAGAACAAAGTCAAGTATTTACTATTGGAGGAAAGATACCAGAACCAAGAAGTGAAGAAAATAGATTAGAAAAAAATAAAATTTTTCTTAAGAGTTATCCTAGATATTCCGAAGTCTTAGAAACTAGAAGTAGAGATGAGATAATGAAAGAATTAATAGGTAATCTTTTTGATAATCTAAATCTATGCTATGACACATATCAAAAATATTATTTAGATGGTAATAACAAGGCAATAGAAAATGATGTAGAACTGGCAGATGGAACTATATTCCCATTTAAATATGTTTTAGATACAAAAAGAATACCTCATATATTAGGAATACCAAAAGCCGAATATTTATCAGAAAAAGTAAGAAAAGTTCTAGGTTTAAGTGAATCAGCAGGAGCAGATAAAGTATTATTAGCATTGATAAAAAATCAAAAATATATAATAGCAGATGGTGGATTGATAGAAGAAAATGGTAAAGTATATCAAATGTTACCTTGGGAAAAAATAATACTAAAAACAAGTTCATTTATGCGAGGAGACTATTTTAAAACATGTTTCTGTTTAGTAAAACTAAAAGAAGGACACTATTTAGAAAAACCAAATGAAGAATACGCTACAATAGCAGCAACTAGATATGGTCAAGATTTTATAAATAAGAAACTAACAATAACTGGTATATTAAATGATTTAATTCTAACAAAAAAACAATCTAAAGATTTTATTTTCAGTGGCTTTCTACTAGATGATAAGATAGGAATGTATGTTCCAGATACGTTAATAACAGGAAAAGCCGAAAATATAAAAGTAGGAAAAGATAATGAAAAATTATTGACATTACAAAAATATAGAAAAATCTTTGGAGATAATGATGGCTGTCAAGTAGTTAAGAGAATAATGAATGAAAACGAAGATAGACAATTTACCCCTGAAGAGCAAGCTTTAGCACACCTAACCACATCTTCAAGTTTAGGACTACCTGCTAAAGTATCCGAAGAAGCAATAGAATTAGAATTTAGCATCCAGCAGGAGATTGAACAAATATTAAAAACAAATTTAGAAGAATTAATAACTACAAACAATCAAAAGAGACGATAAACTATTTAGTTATCGCCTCTTTTATATATTTAATAAAATTCTTACTAATATAACCGATGCTGCTGTAGTCATAAATCATACCTAAATATTTTTCCTTGAGTGGTAATTCAATATTAAGTTTAAATAAGGTACCATCTTCAAGTTCATCTTTAATATGTTCTTCAGTAAGCATACCAATACCAAAGCCTGCTAGTGTAAAATCTTTAATTAAAGTATTACTACCAAACTCCATATCTGGATTAATAACAATATTATTGTCAGTACAGTATTCATCAAGCCTAATTCTAGTAGAAGCACCTTTAGTTAAAACTAGTAAAGGGAGTTTCTCTAAGTCGTTCTTAGTGATAGTTCTATCTTTCAAATACTTAAATGTTTCATTCGCAGCAAAACAATCATGCAAATCAATTAATTTAAAACTATCAAAATTATTTGGAATATTATATGGCATATTAGTAAAAATAACATCAATTAGTCCCATTTTAGCCTTCTTAAGAAGTAAATCAGTTTTATCAGTAAATATCCTAATATTAACTTTAGGATATTTTTTATGAAAACTTTTAATATATGGCATCAAAAACTCATGAAGAATAGTTCTACTAGCTCCAATATTAATAACACCGGTATCCATGTTAGTTAAAGCATCTAAATCGTTTTCCGCAGAAACTATAAGTTCAACAGCATCTTTAATTTTATTATAAATAGTTTCCCCTGCTTCTGATAAAATAACTCCATCTCTCTTTCTAATAAATAGTGGAGTACCAACTTGCTCCTCTAAAGTTTTAATAGATTTACTGATAGCAGGTTGACTTATCATCATCTCGTTAGCGGCTCTACTTATGCTACTATTTTTAGCAACATAATAAAAGACTTTATATAATTCAAAGTTAATATTCATAAATAACCTCCATCTAAAATATAACTAAAAGTTATATAACATATAAATAATATGTATATTAATTATATCATAAATTATGTTACAATACTAGTGCTTTTGACAAAAAAGCCATTGGAAGGGGGAAAAGTATATGTTAGAAGAATATTTAAAGGCATTATTTTGTCAGTACTGTAATGCTAGAGAAATAAAGAATATTAATTTTGCCGAAATGAAAGATAATGAAGATTTTATAAACTGGATAGTCCAAAATAGACAGACATCAAAAATGTATAAAGATTATCTTTCATATCTTAATGTATTATTATATGATGGAACAGAAGTAGGAAAAGGAAAATATGATAGCATAAGTAGTAAAGATATGAAAATAGTATCATCATATGGAATAACATTGGGAGTATTACCATCAAAATTAATAATAACTGATAGAAATGTTTTAATAGCAACTCCAAGAACAATATCATTAGCGGAAACAAATCTATTTATTACTCATAATCCATATTCATATCAAGATGTATCATCTTGGCATAAAATACATAATTCAGGTATGTATGATATAAGTATAGGAATGTATGGAAACATTTATGATAGAGATAAAAAATCAAAAATAGAACTTCTATCTAAATTAGCAGATAAAATGGATACTGATACAGAATTAACTCAAGATACATTAGGAGATAAATACTTTTGCTCATTAAATAGTAGAAGATATATCAAAAGAAAAATATTAACAAGATAAAAAAGTAAAGAAGGGGATTAGAATGGAAGAAAACATAAAAATATTAAACATGTGGAATGAAAAAGTAAAAGCACTAGGTAAACTAAAGTTAAAAGAAGCTCAAGAATTATTCATTGAGATGAAAAAAGAATCAAACATTAAAGAAAAAGAATTAAAAAGAAAAAAGCTAATTGAAGACACATTATATGTACCATTAAATTTTATAAATAAAAATAAGGTTTATTTTACAAATACAGAATCATATGATATGAATGATGTGATAAGTACAATTTATGAGATATGGATAGAATTAATAGATGCCGAAATACTTGTATCAATAGATAAATATTCAAATATATTTAACTATAATAGTCTATTTTATACGAAACTATTAGATAAATTACCAATAGCAAAGTATTCTTTTGAAAGAGTGGTTGTTTTAAATACAACAAATTTTGCTGAAATATTAATAAACTACATCAAGTTAAAGGAAATAACTCCAGAGGTAACCTATAATAAATACCTAGACTTTATAAAAAAAGAACTAAATAAAAATAAAGACTTTTTTAAATATTTTCCAGGATACTATTGTTTATATAGTATATATACATTATTAGAAGCAATCACTAACAAACTAACAGAAGTAGATAGTAGCAAGCTATCAAAAGTAAAGATAGATAAATTAAAATATTTATTAATTGATAGGGGACTAACAGATTCAATTCAAACGTTTGAAGAATCTTTGCCAATAGATATAGAAAAAGCCATAATAGAAGATAATTATAATTCACAAATACTAAATACATTATTGAATGGTTTGAATGAAGATGAATTAGAATTAATAAAGCGAAGGTTTGGTATTGGTGAATATGATCGTCATAATTTAAGGGAGACAGCACAGTTAATGGATATAACAAGAGAAAGGGCAAGACAAAGAGAAATTAAAACATTAAGCAAACTAAGAAGAACAGCAGCAAGGAAAAAAGTAAGATATTAGGAGAAAAATAAAATGAAAAAATATAATATAGAAACAGTATATAACTACATAAATGGTGAAGATATAACAGATTTTACATTAGAAGAGCTAGAGTCCAACACTAACTTTATGATAGATGTAATAAATGTATCAAATGACAAAAACTTTTATAATTTTACTGAGGATAATGTAAAAACAGATTATAGATTTGTTAAGTTTATAATTAATAAGTTTAAAGAAGATGAGAATTTAATTACTGTAGTAGCAGACACTTATATAGAAAATCAAGATAATGAACAAAATTATATAGAATTATTAATAATTATGTGTAATCTAATAAAAGACAAAAATAGTAAAAACTACAAAAAATACAAATTTCTTTTAGAGGTTAATCATAAGTCAAAAAGATTACAAATAGAATTAGGAAAATTAAAAATGAATACAGAAGCAGCAGACAATTTAGGAATGGGCTTTCTAATCATTTATGATAGTTTTAATAGTAGTCAGATTATACTAGATTATTATGCTAAAGCAATAATTGAAGATATTTTTGAAGAATATGACATTGTACTTGAAGATTCTCTTCATCAAAGATTTAATACATTTGAAAAAATAGAGAAAATAGGAATCAAAAAATATATATTAGATTTTATAGCGGTCTATGATGAAATGTTATCATCATATTTAAGTAGTCATATCTATTTACTTGAAGATATTTCAAAACAATTAGACAAAATAAAGAATAATTGGAATAAATATATTGAAACAAAAGAAAGAAAAAAATATAATGAAATAATAAATAAAGTACATGAATATATGGAGTATGAAGCAGTTGACTATTATTCATTAAATGAAACAACACTACTATATTTAGTAGCAACTAATCTAGGAATAGAAAAGACTTTATTAAAGTATGATAGTATATCAGAAGAATATTATCAAGAAATAATGGAAGAGGCGCATTTTTTGTTAGAGGTATCTGAGTTAAGTTTTAATGATAGATTAAATTATAACAATATTAAAAAAATAATACTTGATATTTTGAAAGATAATCAATCCAGTAGTCAAACACCGGAAGAAAAAACAGAAAATTATAAAAAATGTAAGATAATATAATTAGTTAAAAATGAACAAAGAGATTAGAAGATTCTCTTTTTTCTTTATCCTCTTAAGCCTAGGTCTTAAGAGGTAATTTAGAGCCTATTATATAGTCTCTAAATTAAAAATATTTGTGTTGTATTATTTACAAGTAAATAAATATATAAAATATTGTGCCATTGTAATTAATATGTTATAATTAAGGTGAAAAGGAGGATTAAAATGAAAAAAGAAAATAAGAAACAAGCATTAAGGGAAATGAAGGCTTTATCGCTATCGCTATATGAATTATATTTAGCTCAAGCTAGTGAAAAAATTACTGAAATGAATAGTTATCATGAAAATGGTCATGACAATAGCGGGGGACATCCAGATTATCATTGTAATCAACACGACAACACACCAAGCAGAATGATGAGGTTAGTGTTAACAAAAGATGTCACAAATTAATACATTAATAAAGCCAACAAACGAATGCAATATGCGATGTAAATATTGTTTCGCAGAAAAGTATGGTTATAGTGATTCAATATTAGATTTAAAAATATTAAAAAAATATTTAAAACTTTTGTCTCAAAAATATGATTATATAAACTTGGTGTGGCATGGAGGAGAGCCATTAATGGTTCCATTATCTTATTATGAGGAGGCATATGATTATTGTCAAAAATTAGATTCAAAATTTATATATTCAATTCAAACAAATGGAACTCTTTTGAATAAAGAAAATATAGATTTTTTCAAAAAACATGATACAAGTATAGGTTTGTCATTTGATGGATTAAGCAATAGTAAAACAAGAGGTAACACTCAAACTATTTTAAATAAAATAGAGTTGTTAAAATCTAAAGAAATGTACCCAGGAGCAATTATTGTAGTTAACCAAAATAATGTTAGAAGTTTAATAGAAGAATACGAATATTTTAAAAAACTAAACTTAGGTATGAAAATGAATCCAATGTTTAATGATGGAGCAGCAAAAGAAAATAATTTTTTCAATTTAAATCCCGATAATTATATTCATAGTTTTGTCGAATTTTTCAAATATTGGGTTTTTGATACAGATTGCAATATTAATGTTTCTACATGCATGAATTTTGCTAATTTAATAATAAATGAATATTCTGGTATTTGTACACATAGTTCATGCTTAAAAAAATGGTTATGCCTTGACAGTAACGGACACATATATCCTTGCGATAGGCTGTGTTTAAATGAATATGATTTAGGTTATGTCCCGGAAATGAATGTAATTGATGAAGCTTTTGAAAATGAAAAGTTTATTAAATTGCTGCAAAAAAATATACTAAGAAGACAAACTTGCATTGAAACATGCGAATATTTTAAAAACTGTTATGGTGGTTGCAATGCCAATGCAATTTTAAGTGAGATAAATAATAATGATATTTCTTGTTATATACAAAGAGGAATATTGAGTGAATTAAAAAAAATTATAATCAAATTAGAATGTGAAAAAAACTATGACAAATTAAATTATAATTTTGCAAAAATTCTAATTAAAAAGGAGCGTTAAAATTGAATTATGTATATCATGGAAGTAGTATTCCTAACTTAGAAGTAATTAAAAAACACAAAAGTACTCATATGAAGGAATGGGTATATGCTTGTCACTCAAAGGGAATAGCAACAATTTTCCTATCAAAACAAGGTAGTGACTTATTTTATTCATTATCTGGAGATGGAAAAAATTATCCAGTAGAACTAGTAGAAAGAAAGCCAGGTATGTTTAAAAAGATATTTAATTGTTCCGGATATATTTATAAACTAGATGCATCTAATTTTAAAGAAAACCAAACTGGATGGTCTGCGGAAGTGGTAAGTGACACAGATGAAAAAGTAATATCTTCTGAATATATAGAAAATATTTATGATGAATTAATTAAATTAGATAAAGAAGGATTAATAAAATTATATTTATATCCAAATAGACCAGATTATGTTCCAATAGATAATAGTGATTTAATTCCTAAAGTATTAAGATGGTATAAGAAAGGATTTAATATAAATAACTTTTATAATATATATCCCGAATTAAAAGATAAGTTTATAGAAGAATTAGAAAAGGCAAATGAAAATTAACATAGAAGTTACTATATTATGCTAGAATATTAAATATGTAAGTACTATAAAAGTAAATAGTGTAGATTAATATAGTCTATGTTATTTTTTCTTTAAAAATATTTGTGTTGTATTATATATAAGCCATAACTAATTAAATACAAAATGTCAAAATGCTGTAAAAATAATCAAAGATAACATATAAATTATTAAAATTATGATATACTTAAGTTAATGATAGAGGTGATATAATGCCTAGTTGGTCAGTCCATTTAGCAGTAGCAAAAGAAGTTAATAAAAAATTAAATTTAAATAAAGATTTATTTTACTATGGTAATTTAATACCAGATGTAGATAAAGGTACTATTATTAATCGTTATACAGCACATTTTTACGATAATATTCCTTTTCCATCTTGTCCTAAAGAAAAAATGATAAATATAAGCAAATTTTTAAATACATATAAAAATGAACTTAATAATGATTTAATATTAGGATACTATTCCCATTTATTAACAGATACTTATTTTAATAATGTTGTATATACCAAATGTTGGGTACAAGATACAAATAACAATATAATAGGAATAAAATTTAAAAATAGCAAAATAAAATATATTGATATTGAAGATAAAAAGAAGCAGAAGAGAAAATATAAACATAAAGATTTTGAATTATATGGTAAATATTTATATCAAGATGGTCTAGTAGATATACCTAAAGATATAAATATAGTAATGTCAAACATTGATAAACTAATACCAAAATTCTTAAATAAAGAACTTGTAAATCATAGGTTTAATTATCTACAAAATGAATTTTCAAATTTTAATAAGTTAAGTTTATTTGAAAGAAAATTTAAACATAGATATTGCCTTTTTACAAAGGAAGAATTAAATACAATTTTTAATGATTGTGTTAATTATATAATAAAAGAAATTATTAAGTTAGGAGATAATAAAAATGCCTAAAGAAGAATATACAAGTAAATTAAAAAATATATAAGTTAGGTGTAAATAATGGAAAATATAAAAGAGAAATATATGGAAAAAAACTTTAATAATATAATAAAAGAAATAAGAAAATGCAACATTTGTGAAGATAAGTTTGGCTTCAAACCACATCCAGTAGTCATAGGTTCTGCTACTTCAAAAATAGTTCAAATAAGTCAAGCACCATCTAAAACGGTAGATACCACACTAAAGCCATTTACTGATCAAAGTGGTAAAAAATTAAAATACGAATGGTATCAAATAAGCGATGAAAAATTCTATAATCCAGATAACTTCTTTATTACAGCCCTAGCACATTGCTACCCAGGAAAAGATAAAAATGGATGTGATAAAGCACCACCTAAAATATGCTACGAAAAATGGATAAAGAAAGAACTAGAATATATAGATAATAAATTATACATAATAATTGGAGCTAAAGCCGCTAAAACATTTTTTCCAAATGAAGATTATAATGACCTAATATTTAAAAATAATATATTATTTAATAAACCAGCAATAGTTTTGCCACATCCATCACCACTTAACATAAAATGGTTTAAAGATAATCCAGACTTTATAAAAAAAAGAATTATTGAAATAAGAAAAATAATAAATAATACATTAAATAAAAATTAAAGGTACTAAAAAATAGTATCTTTTTCTTCTAGTCAAGTTAACCAAATTAACATTATTTACATATACTACTTTGAAGGTGATAACTATGAATAATAATGAAGATAGAGCGGTCCGTAAAGTAATAATTGACCCAGGTCACGGTGGTACGGATTCTGGTGCTACAGGCAATAATTTATTAGAAAAAGACTATAATCTATTAATATCCAAATACATGTATGATAGATTTAAAGAGTTAGGAATACCAGTAGCTATAACTAGAGACTCAGATACCACATTATCTCCAACTGATAGAGTAAATACTATTTTAAATAAATTTGGTAACTCATCTGATGTTATACTAATATCGAACCATGTCAATTCAGGGGGTGGCGATAATCATTGTGTAACGAATGTATAACAATTAAAGCCAAATAAATATATAAAGAAATGGAGAAATGTTATGAATATTAGTTACACTAAAAAAGGTGATTATTTATTACCAAATTTAAAAATAAGTGAAGAAAAATACAAAGAAAATTTAAACAAATATGGATTGTTACGATTAAATTTTATAAAAAAATATAGAAAAAGTTTTTATTTTCAGTTAATAATTGAGGGTAATTTATATCAATATCTTCTTTCAGTTGGTAAAAATTCTGAAGAAAAAGTTGACGACTTGATGCAAAAATTTATAAAAAATGATATCAGATTATCTGAAAACTTTAAAGAAAAAGATAATTTAGAGTGGACAAAATTAATGAATAATTATATGTCTTAGCCAGCACTGCAAATTTACTCCTCTCATTTGCAAAATTATGGGAAAATCCCAAACCCTTGAAAAATTTATCAAATTGTATGTTATAATTATATATAGAAAGGTTGAGGTGATATTATGTTTGATACAAGTCAATGGTGGCAAAGTGATACGTTTAGAAAAATGCTTAATTACGAACGAGAAAATAATAGAGAAAAATTTATATATGACGTTAATCAAATGCTAAATGCTTATTATAATATTGACCAGAATTTTGATTTTTTGATTTATAATAATGATCCCCAATTAGTGGCTTTAATTTTTTCGTTAATAAGTATTACACATAATAAGGATGATTTGTCTAATTATATAAAAAAAGAAGATTTGTCTGATTATATGTATTCTATGATACAAACTAATGATGAATTTAATTCTAGTGTATATGCACATTCTTTTAGAAAAATGCCGGAAAAAAATTTAAATATAGGCGAGTTTTTTAGTATTCCACAATCTACACTTACAATAGTTGATATAGATGATAACAATAATCGTAAAGAAATTTACAATATAGATGATTGGGATTTTAATTATAATCATGATGTAGTATCAATTAATAATGGCATTATCACATCTATAAAAAAGGGATGCATAATTGTTGAGTGTGTTAATAAAAAATACAACGAAACAAGACGAATTAAAATTAATAGTGGAAATGTTAAACAATCAAATATAACAGAATTTTTCTTTACACAGGTTAGAAACATTATAGCTCATGGTAGATTCTCTTTAGTTAATTCTGGTGAATATGACACAATTGATGAATATAATTCGTTTAATATGTTATCATCAGATAATAGATATAGTAGAGGTACGCAAAGAGAAATGATAATTTATGATAATAATCAATTGAATGTTGTGTATGGTGGAGAAAACTCTTTAAATCCCAAATATGTTATACATTTAGCAAAAACTTTATATAATAAAGATGGTAATTGTTTTTTTAAGTTTGTAGATATTTTTGATAAATATAATGATGCTATATTAATCAAAAGAGAATTAAAAAACTTATCTCCAATAGATAAAGTTGATTATGAAACTCTAATATTATTATCTAAATTTTATATTAATTTTATATATAATTATGATTCTTGTGAAAAAAATAATTATGATTACGATATAATTCCTATAGATAATAGATTAAAAGGTACGCTTAGCAACAAGGAATTTATTTATGAAATTAGGACAGCTATAATGCATGGAAGATATACATATCAAAATGATATATTTAATTTTTGGAATTTTTCTAAAAATGATAACGAAACTAAAACTTTTGATTTGACCATATCATATGATGAATTTGTAGATATTATTATTGCAAAAGAAAATGATTTTTATGCTAATATGAAGTATTCTCCTGAAGAATTAATAAATAGTAGGAAAACTCTTTAGTCAAAGTTATTAAGGGTAAAAAAATTTATTAACTGGGTAAAGTTTTGCATATGGATGGTGACATAGAATATTTAGAAACACTGTGAAAGGTGTTTTTTTCTTTTATTTAAATTTTTTCTTTTTTTGAAAAATTGTAAAGGAGGGGAAGTATGGAAACATTATATATCAAATGTATCCTTCCTTTTAGAGTTATAAAAGATAATAGACTAACTTCATTAGAAAAACTAATTTTGATACATATGGTATCTTTTAGTAAAAATAATGATGTGTATTGTTGGGGTACAAATCAATACTTTTGTGACATTTATAAAGTTAGCAGACAAACAATATCAAAGAGCATTAATAATTTGGTGAAATTAGGCTATTTAAGAAGTGAATATGATAAGTTCAATAAGAAGAATCAGAAAAGAAGAATTTTCTTATCTGATGAATTTTATGATGAAATTAAAGGTATAAAAGATAAGTTTAATACTGGTATTAAAGAAAACTAGACACAATAAACAATAGTGTAGATAACTAAATATATATTACTTACTGAAAAAGAAAAGTATATATAACTATATAAGAAAGAAAGTGGTGAAGAAATAATAATGATTACAAGCATAAGCTTTAATGAGGTGTTATTATGTTTAATATAACAGAGACATTTAAAGATAAATCCCCAAATTTAATCTTGTTGATAACTGAATATATAAAAAGTGTGATAGATAATGAGTAGTATACTCCCAAAAAAATTATTTTTATGTTATGCTAGAAGTGGCTTTAAATTGTTATACAAAAAGAAAGGAGCGGAATAAAAATTGTATAACACTTTAATTCAGCAAGATAAAGTATTTAAAGCGGGAATATACATAAGATTATCTGAAGCAGATGAAGGAAAAAATTACGAAACTGATAGTGAAAGTGTTCTTAATCAAAGAAATATATTAATGAAATTTATAAAGGAAAAAGGTTTTATATTTGTAGATGAATATGTAGATGATGGTTTTTCAGGAACTGATTTTGAAAGACCAGGATTTATGCGTATGATTGAAGATATAAAAAATAAATTAATAAACTTAGTTATAGTAAAAGATTTATCTAGATTAGGTAGAGACCATATTATGACAGGATATTATATTGAAACCTTTTTCCCTGAAAATGGAGTTAGATTTATTTCAATGCAAGAAGGATATGATAATGCACTAAATCAGGCTAGTAATGATTCATCAACTTTTATAATTGCTTGTAATGATTATTATAGTAAACAAAATTCAATTAAGATTCGTAATGTCTTAAATGATAAAAGAAGAAATGGTAAGTTTATTGGAAGTATGCCTAGTTTTGGATATATGAGAGATCCAGAGGATAAAGGTCATTTGATACCTGACCCAGAATATGCACCAATTGTTAAGAAAATATTTGAAATGGCTTCAAAAGGAGTAGGTGTATCAGATATAACATCATATTTAAATGATAATAAAATAAAAACACCTAGTAGTCTTAAGAGAAAAAATCCTAATGCAAAATCTAAATATAATCCTATATGGACTATTTCATCAGTAAAGAAAATATTAAAAAATCAAATGTATACTGGAGATATGGTACAAAGTGTTCAAACTAAAGTATCTTATAAATCTAAAAAGAAAAAAACTCTTCCTAGAAGTAATTGGGATATAGTAAAAAACACTCATGAAGCACTTGTTGATAGAATTACTTTTGAAAGAGTACAAAACAATGTTAAAAGAATAAATAAAACAGTTAATACTAATCGCGAAAAAAGATTATTTGAAAATTTAATTTATTGTAGAGAATGTGGAAATACATTAACAGTTTCATATAGAAAGAATCATAACTATTGGACAGTTAATTGTAATAGGTATTCAAGAGATCCTAGAAGAAGAATGTGTGAACCACATTTTATGCCATATGATAAATTGGAAGAAGCTTTATTGCAAAATATAAAGAAGACTTGTAAAAAATATATAGAACAAATAAACATATCTGAACTATCAAAAGAAATAGCAAATAAAAAGAAAAAGACTAATGAAAACAAAGATAAAATTATGGAACTTCAAAAGAAAGAAAAAGAGTATTTAAGTAAATTAGATGTTTTATATGAAGATAAGTTTAAGGGAATAGTATCAGAAGAAACTTACAAAAGAATTGCATCTGAAACAGAAAAATTGTTGACTAAAATAAGGATTGAAATTGGTAAATTGAAAGATGATGATAAGGTAATAGAAAATAAGTCTAGTGATTTAAAAGTTTATGAAAAAAAAATTAAAAAAATAATAGATATTGAAAATCCCACAAGAGAACTTTTACAAACAATTGTGGATAAAATAATTATTGATAAAGATAAGAATGTTGAAATAATTTATAAATTTAGTATAGTAAATATCAATTGAAATTATGATTCTTCATAACTAAAACAAATTAAATTGCTATTTTGCTTATAAAGGTATTGCAAAATAGCAATTTATAGTATATAATATACCTTGAAGAAATTTATGACTAGAAGGAGGTATATTATGGCAAATATTTCTTTAAAAATACAAAATGGTGATATATTAATAGAATTATCTGGTGAAAGCAATGAAGTTAAGCAAATTTTTAAGGACATAAAAGAAAATGGATTAGGATACTTATCAGTATCTAATAAAACATCCATTAATTCTGATATTAAAGAATTAGTGGATAGGGAAGATATTTCTGAATCAAAAGAAATTAAAAATGTTGAAAGCAAACCAAAAAAAATACAAGCTTCTAAAAAAACACGAACAAAAGTGACTATAACATCTACTTACGAAATGCTAGAATTAAATTTAAGTGATGAACAAAGAAAAAAATTAAAAGAGTATTATTCTGGTTTTACGTTATCAACAAATGTCCAAAGAATTTGTGTATTAAGCTACTGGTATAAGCAAAATATTGGTATAAATGAATTTGATACAAATACTATATTTACTCTACTTAGAATGGTACAAGAAAAAGCATCGTTTAATATACCGCAAGCTTTTTCTGATATTCAAAAGCGCAGTCAATATTTAATTTCAACTGGAGAAAAAGGAAAATACAAATTAACTCCAATTGGTGAAGACTATGTTACTGTTGATTTAATGAAAAAGGTTAAATAATGTCAGATATTAAATTTTTTTATAATAATATTCCAAATAAAGAAACATTAAGTTTATCTGCTTTAATACCTTATTTCGTTTATTATTGTGAAACAACTATTAATGAAGTAAAAGCGATTAATATATCTTCGTGTTTTAGTGAGTTGAGAATTAAGCCTTATTCTAATATTTCACAATATTTAAAGCAAAATAGCGATAAGAAAAATTCATTGTTTTTAAAAACAAAAAATGGTTATGTATTATCGTTAAATGCAAAAGAAAAAATAAAAAATGAAATGGATTTGGAAAAAGAAGTTATTATATCTAAAGAGTTATTTGATTTGTCAATCATCGAAAAAATACCTAATATTCCTTATTATATTATAATAATTGCCAAAGAAATGTGTGGATGTTATGATTGTGGTTTATATACTGCTTGTTTAGGGATGATGAGAAAATTAATAGAGACATTGATAATAGAACAGTTTGAAAAGTACAATTTAGATTCAGAAATTAAAGATAATAATGGCAATTTTTACCACTTATCAGTTTTAATAGAAAAATATGAGTCTTCTTTAAATTGGAATGCAAGTGTTAATTTAAAGAAAAGTTTTAAAAATATAAAAAAATATGGTGATTTGAGTGTACATAATAGAAGATTTTTTGCAAAAAAATCTGATATTGATAATTTGAAATCAGACATGAGAATTGCCATTCAAGAAATAATCTTAGCGATAGATTATTCTAATTTACAAATAAATTAACTACACAATGACCTTCACCAGGTGGCGAAGGAGCCGAAGTCATCTATGCTCTAAGAAATAGAGATACCCTAGCTAAAAGAATACTAGAAAATATAGGAGCCACTGGACAAGAAACAAGAAAATATTACCAAAGAAGACTACCAAGTGACACCTCTAAAGACTACTATTTCATACATCGAAATACTGGCAATCTAGAACCACTAATTGTAGAGTATGGCTTTATAGATAGTGCCAAAGATGTCGAATTCCTAAAAGAAAACTACAAAGAACTAGCAGAAGCCGTCATATCAGCAGTAGCCAACTATATAGGAGTACCATACACACCACCAGAGGGAATAACAACCGATACCTATGTTGTTCAAAAAGGCGATTCACTATATAGCATAGCAAATAAATTAGGTACTACTGTTTCAGAACTAAAAAAAGAGAATAACTTAACAACAAATACATTACAAATAGGAGAGGTTCTTCGTATTCCAACCAAAGAAATATATGAAGGAGAAGAAAATGTCTACATAGTCCAAAAAGGTGATACCTTATACTCAGTTGCCATGGCTAATAATACAACCGTGGATGAATTAAAGAAAGCAAATAATCTAACATCCAATATTCTATCAACTGGACAATTACTAAAAATACCAAGTGCATTATTACCAGAGTCAACATACATTGTAAAGAAAGGCGATTCCTTATATTCAATTGCCAATAAATATAATACTACCGTTGATGAACTAAAGAGAATCAATAACTTAACAAGTAATATTCTAAGTATTGGTCAGGTATTAAAATTACCAAGTGATAAAGTAAGCGATGTAGAGAAGGAAGAAAATACCATTAGTTATACAGTTCAAAAAGGCGATTCACTATATAGCATAGCCAGAAAATATTCTACTACCATTGATAAAATAAAAGATTTAAATAATCTAACAACTAATTTATTATCGATAGGTCAAGTATTACTAATACCAACAGATACCAACCTAGAGACAACTTACACCGTTCAGAAAGGCGATTCACTATATAGTATAGCCAAAAAATATGATACTACTGTTGATAGATTAAAACAGTTAAACAATCTAAAATCAAATTTGTTATCAATAGGTCAAATACTAATAGTAAGATAATATAGAAAGTATATAACTATATATTTTCTTTTTTTGTCCACTTTAACCATAAACAAGTTTATGTTTTCCGTGGTATGATAGAGCCAAATAATTTTGTCTCTATCATAAAATGAGTAAGTCTAAGATTAGTCTTCCTCATTATGCTTATTATCAAAAACAAATTTTTTTCTATAAAAAAATAAACACCTATGATATAATATAATAAAGTAGGTGTAGCAGGTGAAAGAAGAATTTATAAAAAAATTAAATAATAAAGAATATATATCAAAATATTTATATCTAAAAGTTCAAAAAGAAATCCCATCACTAATACCAAATAATTTTAATCTTGACACATACAATAATGAAGTATTAGCAAGCAACCAAATCAAATATAAAGACTATTTTCAAAATATGTATAACAATATAGACCCAAATATTCATCTAGATGAAGACCAAATAAAAGCCATCCTAACAGATGAAGAATACTCCCTTATAATAGCGGGAGCAGGAACTGGTAAAACAACCACAATGGCTTCCAAAATAAAATATTTAGTAGACATCAAGAAAATACCACCAAACGAAATCCTAGCCATAAGTTTTACCAAGAAAGCCACTGAAGAATTACAAAAAAGAATAGTAGTGGATTTTAACATACCAGCAGAAGTAACAACTTTCCACTCCCTAGGCCTAATGTACATAAGAGAAATATTTAAACCACATAAATGCTACGTAGTAGATAAAAACATTCGCAACAGCATTTTTCTAGAATATTTCAAAGAAAACATCTTTCCCTATAAAAACAAAGTAAAAGAACTACTAGAATTATTCACTACCAGTACCGTTAAAAAAATATGGTTATTCGGAGATTATTTTCAAAGAAACTATCAAAAATACAACACTTTCCAAGAATATTTTCAAAACTATAAAATAGATAGATTAAAAGAAATACCTGACTTAGACAAATGGCTAGAAGATAGAATAAATAAAGACATAAACGATTCCGAAGTAATATATACCATTCGTGGAGAAATGGTCAAATCTAAAGGTGAAGCCATAATAGCCAATTTTCTATACATAAATAGCATTGACTATGAATATGAAAAAGTATATGAAAAATTAATGCCTGATAACAAAACATATAAACCTGACTTCACTTTAAATTTAGGAGGAGAAGAGGTATATGTTGAATACTTTGGATTATCGAATTATAAAGATGATGAATTAAATAGATACAATAAAATAAGAAAAATAAAAGAAGATTACCATGCTAGGCACCATACCAAGTTCATAAAGATAGATTATCAAAGAGGAGAAAATTTAGAAAACACCCTAAGAGAAGAACTAACAAAGATGGGCTTTATATTAAAGAAAAAAACAAATATCGAAATATATAATAGAATTCTAGATAATAACGAAGTATCACAATTATTCCCCTTTAGAGATTTTCTTTACTCAGTAATAGATGGGATAAAGTCATCAAAAAATAGAAAAGACTATTCAAAGTTGGCAGTAAAATATATAAACACCTTAACTTCACTAGAAGAAACCGAAATGTGTCAAAAACAATATACCTATATAAACGATTTCTATCTATATTATCAGAAGAAATTATATGGCAGTGAAAACTATGGTTTTGACTTCAGTGACATGATATATTACTCCAATCTATACATAAATCATATTGGTACAAACACTAACTTAAAATTCCAGTACATAATAATAGATGAATATCAAGATATATCCGAAGATCGCTATATCCTCGCCAAAAATGTATCTACAGTAAATACTGCTAAAGTAGTAGCGGTAGGCGATGATTGGCAATCAATATTTTCATTTGCAGGTTCCAAAATAGAATATACATATAATTTTCTATCATATTTCCCAACAGCCAAAATATTAAAAATATCAAAAGCTTATCGTAACAGTAGGCAACTAATAAAGTATTCTAGTGATTTTATAATGAAAAATACTGATCAAATATCTAAACAACTATTGTCAACTAAAGAAAATCCAAGTCCTATAAAATTTGTTTTTTTTGAAGAAGGAAAAGAATACCAAAAGTTAAAAGAATTAATTCTTGCTATTCATAAAAACAACAAAAATAGTCACATATTAATACTAGGAAGAACAAACAAAATAATAGATACTATGTATGAAGAACCAGAGTTAATAGATGATATGGAAACAAAAGTAAAGTATCAAGGATATGATGATATAGATATTGATGGAATGACAATTCATAAATCTAAAGGACTAACTAGTGATGAAGTAATAATAATAGGCTTAGATAGTAGGTTTCCTAAACCATATTATGGCGATTTTTGGCTTAAAGAAATATATAAAAATAATTGGTATGAAGAAAAAATACCATTTGCAGAAGAACGAAGATTATTTTATGTAGCCTTAACGAGAACCAAGAATAATGTATATCTATTAGTAAATAAAGATGCTGATAACCGTAGTCCCTTTATAAATGAGATATATAATATAATGATTAATAATAAGGAAAGTATATAACCATATATTTTCTTTTTTTGTCCACTTTAACCATAAACAAGTTTATGTTTTCCGTGGTATGATAGAGCCAAATAATTTTGTCTCTATCATAAAATGAGTAAGCCTTAAGATTAGTCTTCTTCATAAAAGTATTATTAAAGTTTACACTATTTTACATATGAAAAGCCTTATAAAATATAGAATTATCCACACTGCCTGTGGACAGATTAAACAAATTTGACAAAAATTGACAAAATTAACAAAAACCTGTTGACAAGTACTAATCCATATAGTATACTTATTGCGATATTAAGGCCTACCAAATTAATGAATTTTTTGAAGACTTTTTCAAAGAAATTCATTAATAATATTTGAGTAAAAGTACAAATCTAAGAATGGGCGAAATCTGAAAATAAGGAGGTTATTGCTAGAGTAACAACACATAACGCTCTAGTTTGAAAAATAAAAAGCACCTAATGTGTTATTAAAGGTAATTCCTATAAAAATGTATAAAAATTATTTTATTGTTGATTAATATATCAACTAATCCCTTTTTTATGTTAGATATTAAATAAAATTCACAAAAATCTGTTAAACCTATATTAAATTAAAAAGTACAAAACTTCAAAACCCTATTGTAGAAAAAATTAAAAGTAGGAATTACCGCTCATTTATTAAATAGTTCGTTTGTTATAATAATTTGTTTTTGATTTATGTTTTTGTTTTTAAAATATAAAAATATATTTACTCCAATTAGTAAATAAAAAAATAACTATTATCCATTCCCAGGGTAATAGTTATTTTAATTATATAATTATTTATTTTTATTAGGAATTTCTTTCTTATTAATAACTTTCTTAGACTGAACATCTTTTTTACTATTGTTATCATCTTCTTTAGTATGCGTTTTAATGCCCATAACAATAGGTAAGATAATAGGAACTCTACCAGTCTTATCTGAAAGAATTGGCATAAGACCATTAATAATTTCTGATTTCATATCATTAAAGTTAAAGAATTTCTTTTTAAGTTCCTTATTAATAATAATTTCTGCATTATGTTGAATTTCCTTAATTAAATCAGTATTTTCATTAACAAGTATATAACCTCTAGTAGTAATTGCAGGACTACCTAAAAGAATCTTATGCTCAATATCGATATTAGCAATAATAACTAGAATACCATTAGTACTCATAAGAATTCTATCCTTTATAACTGCAGACCCAACATCACCAATTCTTGAGCCATCGACATAAACTTCACCAGCTTGTACTTTACCATCTTTATATAACTGTCCTTTATCAAGAGCAAGAACATCACCATTTTCTAAGACAAAAGTATTTCTTCTTGGAATGCCACACATAACACCTAAATCTGTATGTTTTTTAAGCATTCTAAATTCACCATGGTAAGGAACAAAGTATTTAGGCTTAAATAATCTAATCATAAGTTTAAGTTCTTCTTGATTAGCATGCCCTGAAGAGTGAATTTCACTCATTGTATTAGTAAATACCTTAACACCTTTTTTATAAAGCTTATTAATAGTTCTTGATACAGAAGCTGTATTACCTGGAATAGGGGAACTAGAAAATACTACTATATCATTAGGCATCAAACTAATTTGTCTATGTGTACCAGCAGCAATTCTAGATAGAGCTGCTAGTGGTTCACCTTGGCTACCAGTACAAAGTAAACATACTTCACCAGGTTTTAAATGATTAGCCTCTTCCGCAGTAATAATAATACTCTTATCCTCAAAGTAACCACACTTAAGAGCAATATCAACCATGTTTTCCATACTTCTACCAAATAAAGCAATTTTTCTATTATTCTTTTTACAAGTTTCAATAATATGTTTAATTCTATAAACATTTGAAGCAAAAGTGGCTAGAATAATTCTATTACTAGTATAAGTAGAGAAAATTTCTTTTAAGTTTTCATCAACAACACTCTCACTAAGAGAAGTACCAGGACTCATTGCATTAGTAGAATCACTCATAAGTACACTAACACCTTTTTCACCAATTCTTGCCATCTTATGTAAGTTAGCCATTGGTCCAATAGGAGTCATATCAAACTTAAAGTCACCAGTCATAACAATAGTACCATCAGGAGTCTCTATTGCAAGACCATGAGAATCAGGTATCGAGTGGGTTGTTCTAAAAAATTCAATATTAAAATATTTAGTTTTAATTACAGTGCCTTCATCATAAACAACCATGTCTTTGTAGACAATATTTCTTTCATCTAATTTTTTATCAATAAGCTCTTTAGCATTAGCGGGAGCATAAATCTTTGGAATATTAACACTCTGTAATAAGAATGGAATACTACCAATATGATCTTCATGTCCGTGCGTAATAATTAAAGCCTTAATTTTACTTTCGTTTTCTTTTAAAAATGTATAGTCTGGTATAACATAATCAATACCAAGTAAGTCATCATCCGGAAACATAACACCAGAATCGACAATAATAATTTCATCACCATGCATAACAGTATACATGTTTTTTCCAACTTCCCCAAGTCCTCCTAGGGGAATAATTTTTGTATTCATTTAATTTCTCCTTTCAAAATAATTTTTCTCGTTAAAAAATAAAAATTTAATATATTGAATTTTAAAAGAATAACCACTGCCTAATAATTATACAATAATTTTAGTAAAAAAGCAAATAGTAATTTTTACCTTTACAGTAAGAGTGTGAACCTAAGGTTTCCCACTCATCTTTGAAGCCTAAGTGTCTTCAAAGAGAAATATGGAGCCAAGTGTGTCTCCATATTTAAGAATCAGTCATTAAAAAACAAAAAAATACCTTGTATTTACTATAAACATGTGCTATAATATAACTGTCTTGAAGAAAGAGTGGCATAAAAATCCACTCTTTTATATATATTAATTAGGAGGAAATATGACAGTAGAAGAAAAAATAAGAGAAATGCTTGAAGGACCAGTCAGAGAAGTAGGAGTAAGAATAGACTCCATAAATCTAGAAAAGGAAGATAATAATTTATATCTAAAAATCGTAATAGATCGTGATGAAATAATTGATATAGATAAATGTGTTGAAGTAACAAATATTATCAATCCAATACTAGATAGAGAAGATCCTATAAAAGAATCATACACTTTAGATGTATCGACAAAGGAGAAGGGAAGATAAAAATGAATCAAAAACAAATGAAAGAATTTATGAAGGCATTAAATGCTATCGCTGAAGAAAAGAAAATAGATAAGAGTATAGTTGTTGAAGCTATGGAACAAGCTATGGCTGCAGCTTACAAGAAAAATGAAGGATTAACTAATGTTATGGCTAAAGTTGATGATGTAACAGGAGATATTAGAATCTATTCATATAAGACAGTAGTAGAAACAGTAGAAAATCCTGACTTAGAAATATCATTAGAGGAGGCTTCTAAAGAAGTAGAAGGAATTGAACTTGGTGATACTATTAAAGATAAAGAATTACCACTTAAAGATTTTGGTAGAGTAGCAGCTCAAACTGCTAAGCAAATTGTTGTTCAAAGAGTAAAAGAAGCAGAAAAACAAAGCATATCAGGAGAATTCCAAGATAAAGATGGTGAATTAATGGTTGGAACATTATCAAGAGAAGACCAAAAGAATTACTTTGTTGACCTAGGAAGAGCAAGTGGTATTTTACCAAAAGATCAAATAATACCAGGTGAAAAACTAGTTATGGGTTCATCAGTAAAAGTATATGTATCAAAACTAGAACTTGGACCAAAAGGACCATTTATTATGCTTTCTAGAAGTCATTATGGCTTTGTAAAAAGATTACTAGAAATAGAAGTACCAGAATTAAATGATGGCACAGTAATGTTATATTCAGTAGCTAGAGATGCCGGAAGTAGAACTAAAATAGCTGTTTATACTGAATATAATAATGTAGATCCAATTGGTGCTGTAATAGGTGAAAAAGGAAGAAGAATAGCAGCCGTTTTAAAAGAATTAAATGGTGAAAAAATAGATGTAATATTATATGATAAAGATCCAGTTAAATTTATTACTAATGCTTTAAGTCCCGCTAAAGATATTAAAGTAACAATTAAAGATGAAAACAAGAAAGAAGCATTAGCGGTAGTTGGTGACAACAATTTATCTCTAGCAATAGGTAAGAGAGGACAAAATGTAAAATTAGCTTCCCGTCTTACACATTACAAAATCGAAGTAAAAAGTCAGTCAGCTGTTGATGAAGAAAATGCTGAAGAAGTGGAAGCATCTGAGAAATAAAATGAAAAAAGTTCCATTACGTAGATGTGTTGTAACTAAAGAACAACTACCTAAAAGTGAATTACTTCGTATAGTAAGAGATAAAGAAGGACATATTTTTCCTGATTTAACCGGTAAAGCAAATGGCCGTGGTGCTTATATTAAGAAAGATATAAATGCCTTAAACTTAGCTAAAGATAAAAAAATATTAGAACGTGCATTAGAAGTAAAGATAGATGATACTGTTTATGAAGAGATAGAAAAAATAATAAAATAGGAGGTGATACATATGATGAATGTATCCGAATATGCAAACGATGTTGGAAAGAAAGTATCGGAAATATTAAAATTATGTCAAACTCTAGATATCAAAGTATCTAATGAAGAAGATATGTTATCTGATGATGATATAATTATGCTAGATAATGAAATAGCAAATATGGAAGAAGAAGAGGAAGTTGAAGAACTAGAAGAAGAAATTGAAGACTTTGCTGATTCTTATGAAGAAGAACTAGAAGAGATAACATCAAATGATAAGGAAGAAGTACACAAGAAAAAGAATTCTATCAAAAAAGATATCAAAAAGAATGATTTTAGGGCTAAAAGAAAAGAAATGTACAAACATAAAGAAAAACTACAATCAAATACTAATACTAATAGTGATGATGTAGTAGCCTACAAAGAAAATATGACTGTAGCAGAATTAGCAGGAGCCTTAAATGTACCAGCGGCAACATTAATAAAAAAATTGATGGCTCTAGGTATGCTAGTAAATATTAATGCTTCTCTAGATTTTGATACTGCCGAAATCTTAGTAGCAGACTTCAATAAAACATTAAAAAAAGAAAGTACTATGGATGAGACTAATTTTGAAGAATTAGAAATAGTAGATAGGGAAGAAGACTTAATAGAAAGACCACCAGTAGTAACAATAATGGGACATGTAGACCATGGCAAAACAACCCTTTTAGATACTATTAGAAAAACTAATGTAGCAGGTGGTGAAGCTGGAGGAATAACTCAGGCCATTGGTGCTTATCAAATAGATTATAATGGCAAAAAGATAACTTTTATTGATACTCCAGGACATGCAGCTTTTACTGAGATGCGTGCTAGAGGTGCATCAATAACTGATATCGTAATTATTATTGTAGCAGCTGATGATGGCGTTATGCCACAAACTAAGGAAGCAATTGATCATGCTAAAGCAGCTGGCGTACCAATCATAGTAGCAGTAAATAAAATAGATAAACCTACAGCTAATGTTGAAAGAGTATTAACAGAAATGTCTGCTAATGGCTTACAACCAGAGGCTTGGGGTGGAGATACCATGTTTGTTAATATCTCAGCAGTAACTGGTGAAGGAATAGAAGATCTTCTAGAAAGAATTTTATTATTAAGTGAAATGGGAGAATTAAAAGCTAATCCAAATCGTTATGCTATTGGTACAGTAATTGAATCTAAATTAGATAAAGCAAGTGGTGTAGTAACTAACTTACTTATCCAAAATGGTACTTTAAGACTAGGAGATCCAATTGTCGTAGGTACAATATCAGGACGTGTCAGAACTCTTAAAAATGATAAAGGTGAAAACTTAGTTGAAGCTCTTCCATCAATGCCAGTATCTATAACAGGATTACCAGAAAGCCCATCAGCAGGAGATAAGTTTATGGCTTTTGAAAGTGAAAAGAAAGCTAAAAAGGTAGCAGAACAAAGACAAGAAATAGAAAAAGAAAAGAAAAATAAACCAAAAACACAGGCTTCATTAGCAGATCTATTTAATAGAAAAGAAGCTGGTGAAAAAGAAATAAATATTATATTAAAAGCTGATGTTAAAGGTAGCGAAGAAGCAGTAAAAAACTCATTACTAAAACTAGACATTGAAGGCATGAAAATAAATGTTATCAGAAGTGGTATTGGTGCTATTTCTGAAAGTGATGTTGTATTAGCAGAAGCATCAAATGCTATTATCATCGGTTTCAATATTAGACCAGATCATAAAATATCTGAAACTGCTAAAGATAAAGGTGTAGATATAAGATTATATGATATTATTTACAAAGTAGTAGAAGAAATGGAAGCAGCTCTAAAAGGAAAACTAGAACCAGAATATGAAGAAGTTGTATTAGGAGAAGCTGAAGTAAGAAAATTATTTAAGTTCTCTAAAGTCGGTACCATAGCGGGTTCTTATGTAACATCAGGAGTAATAAAAAGAGGGGCAAAAGCTAGAGTAATAAGAGATGGTGTAGTAGTAAATGATAGCATAATTGCTACTCTAGCTCGTGAAAAAGATCAAGCTAAAGAAGTAAAACAAGGTTTAGAATGTGGAATAACTATCGAAAACTTTAATGATATTAAAGAAAAAGATATAATTGAAGCATATGAACTAAAAGAAGTGAGGAAGTAGAATAATATGAGAAATGAATTTAGTTCTGAAAAATTAGGAAGTCGTGTACCAAATTGTACAAGAAAAGAGTATAGCGAAATATTAGCAGTACATTTTATTACAGAAGATAGAAATAAAGCTAAAGCACAAAAAGAATATCAAACGAGAGGAACTAAAAAGTATACTAAAGAAGGGATTATAGATAGATTATCTGCTAAACCATATAATTTTAGTTTAATAGCTCCTAGAAAAAGTAGTAGAGATGGTGTAAATTTAACTGGTGATGAACGTTCATACTATTATGGATATTATACTTTAGGAACTGAAAAAATTGCTATTCAACTAAAATATCCAGATGTCAAGAGAATGGCAACTATTGAAGAAATAGGATATAATGATGCCAAAAGTGGTATATCATTAGCGGATCTACCTATAGAAATAAAAGAAAATAGAGAGTATTTACTAGGATATAAAAAAGCATTAGAAGAATTATTAAATAATAATAAAAATTTAAGAAAGTAGGAATAATATGAGAGAAACAGAAATTAGCATAAATCGTAGGAAAAGTGATTATGTAAAGATAAGTGCAGCATCTATTTCACAATATCAAACAGATAAAGATTTTAGAGAAAAAAGAGATAAAGAAAAAGCTATGAATAAATTAAATACTAGTGGAAATAATCCTATACTAATTGAAAAAGGAAAACAGGATAGATTAGCGGGGTTATTCACAGAAGGAAATCTTTATAATATAGAAGGAATAACTGGAAAGTATAATTTAGTATCATACCACTATGGATATACAGCGTTAGCAAGTAGAACATTAGCAGTATCAATTCCAGAAAAAAAATATACTGATGATTCGCTAAGGATGATTGGCTATAATGATGCACAAGATGAAAATATTGTTTTTGAAGAATTACCTGAAGCGGTTAGAGAATGCGCAGCCTATCTAGAAGGATATAAATTAGGTTTAGAAAAAAGTAAAACTAAAAAAGCAAAATAAAAGGAGATAATTATGAGTGTAAAATTAGATAGATTAGGACACATCTTTACTGAAGCAATATCAAAAATAATAAATGAAGAAGTAAAAGATGATGATATCAAATTTGTAACCATAACAGCAGTTGAAATAACAAATGACTTATCTTATGCTAAAGTATACTTTACCAATTTAATAGACACTGATAGAGAAAAAGTAACTAAAGCATTAAATAGAGCAAGTTCCTTTATTCGTGGTAAACTATTTGATGAAGTAGAAATAAGAAAAATGCCTGAGTTAACATTTGTTTATGATGAATCAATTGAATATGGTAACAAGATAGAAAAGATAATTGATGAAATAAATAAGGAGGAGTAAGTATGAACAATATTATTGACAAAGTATTAACAAGCAATAATATTGTTTTACTTTGTCATGATAATCCCGATGGTGATGCTATTGGTAGTACATTAGCTATGTATCATACCTTAAAGAAATTAGGTAAAGAAGTAGATATAGTAATTAAAGAGCCACCCAAAAGATTTAACTTTCTAGAGGGTTTTCAAGATATTAAAGAAGAAAGTAGTAAAGATTATGATACCGCTATTATATTAGATACTGCTAACATAGATAGAGTAAATGATCCAAGTGATATTTTAAATAGAGTAAAGAGAAAATATGTAATTGACCATCATATCAGTAATACCAAATATGGAGATGAAAATCTAGTTAAAGAACGACCAGCCTGCTGTCAGATAGTATATGAAATAATAAAAGAATTAAATATCGAGATAACCAAAGAACTAGGAGAACCACTAATGACTGGCTTACTTACTGATACAGGTGGTTTCTCACATCAAGATGTTTTACCAAGTACTTTTGCCATGGCTGAAGACTTAAGTAAAATAGTAAATATATCTCTTCTTTATGATAAAGCCTTAAGAACAATAACTATAAATCAGTTTAATATTAAAAAGATAGCTCTAGATAATTTAGAGTTCTATTATAACGGAAAAGTAGCTATATCATATATAACAGAAGAAGATATGATAAATACTGGAGTAGACCAAAATGACTGTGGTATTCTAGTAAATATCCCTCTAGAAATAGAAGGAATAGAAGTATCAATATTCTTAAGAAAGTATAAAGAAGAAATAAGAGTATCACTTCGTAGTAAACATATTAATGTAAATGAAATAGTAAAAGTATTTGGTGGCGGAGGCCATATTAATGCTGCTGGTGTAACAGTAAAGATGCCTTATGAAGAAATAAAAAAACAAGTACTAGAGGAAGTAGGTAAGAGAATCAATGAATGGAGTATTAGTAGTAAATAAACCAAAAGATTATACAAGTAGAGATATCGTAAATATCATATCTAAAAAGTTTAATACCAAAAAAGTAGGTCATACTGGAACATTAGACCCATTAGCAGAAGGAGTTCTAATAGTACCGATAGGCAAAGCCTTAAAAGTAGCAGAACTACTAACATCAGAGACCAAAGAATATGTAGCAGAAGTCATACTAGGTTATGAAACAGATATGTTAGATATAACAGGAACAGAAATAAAAAGAAATATTCCCAAAGTAACTAAAGAAGATATCGAGAAAACACTAAAAAAATATACTACCAAATATCTTCAAGAAGTACCCATGTATTCAGCAGTCAAAGTAGGAGGGAAAAAACTCTATGAATATGCAAGAAGCAATATACCAGTAACTCCACCTAGTAAAGAAGTAGAAATATACTCCTTAGATTTACTAGAAGACCCCAAGTATCTAAATAATACCATTGAGTTCAAAATAAAATGTAAAGTGAGCAAAGGAACATATATAAGAAGTCTAATTAGAGATATAGCTTATGACTTAAATACCTATGGAACAATGAAAAACCTAGTACGAACAAAGCAAGGAATCTTTTCCCTAGAAGACTCCTATACACTAGAAGATATTCAAAATGATAACTATAAATTACTTACCATAAGAGAAGTACTATCAAATATTCCTGTAACAATAATAGAGAAAGATACCCTAAAGAAAGTACAAAATGGTATGTCTCTTCCCATCTTTTTTAATTCAGAATTATCATTACTAATAGACCATAAAGGAAGAGAAATAGCTATCTATAAAAAAGAAGAAAATATGGATAAACCATATAAAATGATTGAGGTAAACAATGAATAAAATAAGAGTAATGAATGAACTACTATCCAATAAAATAGCAGCAGGAGAAGTAGTAGAAAAAGTCGTATCAATAGTAAAAGAATTAGTAGAAAACTCCGTTGATGCTAAAGCAACAAATATTAAAATAGATTTAAAAGAAGCTGGGATCCGTGAGATTATCGTAACTGATAATGGTATCGGTATGAATAGAGAAGACGCCCCATTAGCTTTTCAAAGACATGCAACTAGTAAATTATATACCGATGATGACTTATGGAATATATCTTCCCTAGGTTTTAGAGGAGAGGCTCTTCCCTCAATTGCCGCTGTATCCGATGTCATATTAAAAACATGTGATGGAGAAGTAGGAACAATGGTTCACATCAAAGGAGGTAAAATAGAGAAAGTAACAAATTCTGAAGCAAGAATAGGTACTCAAATAACCGTAACTAGTATGTTCTATAATACCCCTGCCAGACTAAAGCACTTAAGAAGTCCTTATGCCGAACTAGCAAATGTTGTCGAATATGTCAATAAAATGGCCTTATCATATCCAAGTATCAAGTTTAGACTAACTAATGACGATAAAGAAATCCTAAATACCGATGGTAGCGGTAATCAATTAAAAGTAATAAAATCAATCTATGGCTTAGATGTTGCTAAAAGAATGCTAGAGATAAAAAATGCCAATGATGACTATGAACTAGCAGGTTATATATCCCTACCTGAAGTAACAAGAGCAAATAGAAATCACATGACTATTCTTGTTAATAATAGAGTAATCAAAAATCAATATCTAAATAAAATAATTAATGATGCCTATTCTTCATTTAAAGAAGACACTCGTTATCCAATTGTTGTTATAAATATAAATGCCGATCCATCCCTAATTGATGTCAATATTCATCCATCCAAACAAGATATCAAATTTAGTAATTTTGAAGATTTAAAAGTCCTAATCGAAGATACCATAACAAGTACTATCAAGAAGAAAATACTAATACCAAAGATAGAGACCAAAGAAGAAGGACCTGAAATAACATATAAAAATTTAACCTTGAATCTAGATAGAAATAACATAGCACCAAAAGAAGAAGAAAAAATATATCCAGATGAAAATAAAGAAAGATTAAATAATCTAGTTAACTTTATTGAAGAACCAAATAATGAGTATGATACCGAAGAAGAAAAAGAAGACTATGCTGAAGAAATAGTCCATGACAAATTGCCAGAGTTATATCCAATAGGACTAGCCTTAGGAACCTATATCGTTTGTGAAAATGAAAAAGGAATCTATCTAATTGACCAGCATGCTGCAGAAGAAAGAGTAAACTATGAACGAAATTATTACTTATTATCACATCCTAATAACGATATCATCTCTCCATTAGTACCAATAGTAATAACATTACCCAATAATGAATATATCAAAATAAAAGAAAATCTAAATATAATGGAAGAATTAAATTTTGAAATAGAAGAATTTGGTATTAATTCCTTTAGAGTAATATCTCATCCAACCTGGGTACCAAAAGGAAGAGAAGAAGAGATAGTAAGAAGAATATTTGAAGAAATACTATCTAAAGGTAAAGACTTTACACTAGGAAAGTTTAGAGATAATCTAGCCAAGTTAGTAAGTTGTAAAATGAGTGTCAAGGCCAATACTAGAATAACCAAAGAGGCCCAAGAAGAAATTATAAACAAATTAAGAAAGTGTAATAATCCCTATAATTGCCCTCATGGTAGACCAACGATAATTCATTTTACCATATATGAAATAGAAAAAATGTTTAAAAGAAGTGTTTAAGATACTTCAGAGCCTAAGGTCTCTTTCGTGTTATAGAAAGCCTAAGGTCTTTCTATAATAATTTAGAGCCTTAATAATAAGTCTCTAAATTAAAAATATGTTTGACATACACCATAGATTATGCTATTATAAGTGGCAAGTGGGGTGATATTATGTCATATGAAACAGATGTAATGAGAAGTTTAACATTAGCTTTAAGAGATAACAACAAAAATATCGAAGTATTAAAATATTTATCATTAGAATTAAGAAGAGCTAATGAATTAAAAGAAATAGAACTAGGTTTAAGAAAAGTAGAAGATTATTCATTTAATCAAAATAACCAAAAGAAGAAGATAAAATAAAAATCTTCTTTTCTTTAAAAAGGAGGACAATATGCATAAAATAATTGTCATAACAGGACCGACAGCAGTAGGAAAAACAAAGTTAAGTATTGAACTAGCCAAAAAATATGATGGTGAAATAATAAATGCTGATGCCGTTCAAGTATATAAAGGATTAGATATAGGTAGTGCTAAAGTAACAGAAGAAGAAAAAGAAGGTATTCCTCATCACTTATTAGATTTTAAAGAAGTAACCGAAGAATATACCATCTATCACTATCAAAAAGATTGCCGTGAAAAAATAAAAGACATTCAAAGCAGAAATAAAACACCCATTCTAGTAGGAGGAACAGGCCTTTATATAAAAGCAGCACTATATGATTACAAATTATCTGAAGAAAAAAGTACTAATACTTATGACAACTTAACTAATGAAGAACTATATGAAGAATTAAAAAAGTTAGATAAAGATATCATAATAGATAAAGACAATCGTCGTAGATTAATAAGAGCAATCAATTATTATAAAGAAAATAACGAATCAATAAATAAAAATAAAACCAATAAATTACTATATAATGTAATCTTTATTGGGCTTACTACAGATAGACAAGTATTATATGATAAAATAAATAAAAGAGTAGATGAAATGATAAGTCAAGGCTTACTCGAAGAAGTAAAATCCTTCTACGACAAAGGTATAAAATCCAAGCCATTACTAAATGCTATTGGCTATCGTGAACTATATAATTATTTAGATGGTAATGGTACTAAAGAAGAAGCAATTGAAAAAATAAAACAAAACTCTAGACATTATGCTAAAAGACAGTATACCTTCTTTAATCATCAATTACCAGTAGTATGGTTTGAAACAGATTATAATAATTTTAACAATACCATAGAAAAAGTAGCTAGTTACATAGATAGTAACTAACTACTTTTATTCTTTTTCAATTAAAAATCTTTTAAGTTCACTAGGCTCTTTATCATTAATAATAATATCATAAATAAGATCAATAATAGGCATCTTAATCTTTTTATTTCTTAATAATTTCTTAATAGATTTAAGAGTATATAATCCCTCAATAGTAGTGCTTTCAATATATTTATTAATTTCTTCCTTACTTTTACCTTCACCAATAATTTTTCCTAAAGTATAATTTCTACTTTTAACAGAAGTACAAGTAAGTAAAAGATCTCCAAAACCTGCGAAAGAAAGAATAGTTTTTTTATTTCCACCAAGAGCCTTAATAAGTGCCTTAATATCATGTAGTGATTCAGTAATAAACATACTACTAGTAGATATAGGATATCCCATACCATCTAACATCCCTGAAGCAATAGCAATAACATTCTTAATAGCTCCGCAAATCTCTGTACCAACAATATCTCTAGTATGTCTTAACTTAACATAATCATTTTGCATATATTTTAATAAAACATCTCTAGCAGTATTACTTCTAGTAGCAAGAGTAAGACCAATAGGAACCTTATATACAATATCAACTGCAAAAGTACCACCAGAAATAATAGCAATATTATTAGTATTAATATTCTCTCTAACTACATCATATAAAAATCTACAAGTATTTTGTTCAATCCCCTTAGAGGCAATACAAATAACTTGTTTACTATTATAATATTTTTTTAACTCTTTACTAGTACTATCCAAAAACTTAGCCGGAATAGCAATCATGATAAGTTCAGCACTATCTACAACATCTTTCATATCAGTACTAATAACAATATCCCTAGGAATCATAAAATCTACTTTATCACTCTTCCCATTTTTAAGTAATATATTTTTTTCTTCTTCACTATTAGTCCACATTTTAATTTTACATTTATTATTATAAAAAACACTAGCAAGTGCCATACCATATGCACCAGTACCAATTATAGCAATATTCATTTAATCATCATCCTTTCATTAATCTTAATATCAAAATACCCACTAGGAGTTTCAAATACCTTTCTAACTCCTTTTTTAGGAAGTATAATTTTATTTTTAGTTAAATCTTTATAAACAAATAAAACCTTATTATCATTATCACACATAATAACATCAATATTCTCTTTCATAAAAAAAGTATGAATGCTATTACATTTATCAAATAAAAGAGCTTTATCAATATTTCTAGTAAACATAAATCCCTTTAATCTAGAAAAAAAACTTTTACATTCATATAAATCAATATCTTTATTATTATATAACAGCTTCATTCTACCACCTATAATAATTATATATATAAATAATTAAAATATCAAGTCAATTTTATTCACTTCCTTGATAAAAATAGTCATTTATGATAATATATATGTGGAGGAAATAGTATGAATAGAAAAGGGTTCACTCTAATAGAGTTATTAGCAGTAATAGTAATATTAGGAATAATATTGACATTTGCAGTGCCAAGTATAACAAATATATATAAAGAAAGTAAATTAAAAACAGAGGGAATGTTTTTAAATGAGTTATCCAAAAGCATAGATAGTTATGTAACATTAAATAGTGATAAGATAGCATTTAACGAAAAAAAGACCGCTACTAAAACAGAAAAAAATCAAAGCTCATCAGTAACAGTATATAAAGGTGAGATTTCTATCAAAGATTTAATAGATGATCAAATAATAGAAGAAAAAGATTATATAAATCCAGGTAATAAAGATGCTACATGTGAAAAGACTACCAAAATAGTCGAAGTATACCGTGACTCTGATTATGTCTATTGTTATAAAGTAAATAAAAATAAATTAAATTGTCTAACTGCTGAATACAAAAACTCATTAGATAGTGATTATGCTATTGATACATGCATATGGAAATAGGAGAATAAAATGACAACAATAATAATACTATCAATAATATTTCTAGTAATTGATCAAATATCTAAAATATTAATAATTAAATTACTAGAACCTAATGAAGTAATAACTATTATAAAGAACTTTTTCTATATAATATATACTAACAATACTGGGGCAGCATTCAGTATTTTACTTGGTAAAAGAATTTTCTTAATAGTAGTAGCTATTCTTATAATAGGAATATTATTATATTATATTAAGAAAAATAAAGTAGATGGAAAATTAAATATCATAGCTTTCTCATTAATAATAGGAGGTTCACTTGGTAATTTAATTGATCGTATAGTAAGAGGCTATGTTGTAGATTTCATATCTATAAAATTAGGAAATTATAATTTTCCAATCTTTAATATAGCAGATACTCTAATTGTAGTAGGAGTATTTCTCTTACTAATAGAAAATACAGGAGGTAACAAAAATGATAATAGATGAAAACAATGTAGGTATTAGAATAGATAAATATTTAACTGATAATACTGAATACACTAGAAGTAAAATACAAAAAATGATTGATAATGGAAATATATTAGTAAATGGAAAAGAAGTAAAATCAAGTTATATATTAAAAGAAAATGATAAGATTGATATAGAAGAATATAATGAAGAAGTAGATATAGTACCAGAAAATATTCCTCTAGATATTTATTATGAAGATGATGATTTAATCGTCGTAAATAAACCAAGTGGTATGGTAGTTCATCCCGCTCCTGGTAATTATACAGGAACATTAGTAAATGCTCTAATGTATCATACTAATAATTTAAGTACTGTAAATACAAGTATTAGACCAGGAATAGTTCATAGAATAGATGCTGATACATCAGGATTATTATTAGTAGCTAAAAATGATAAAGCTCACAATATTTTAGCGGACGCCATTGCTAAAAAAGAAGTAGTAAGAGAATACATAGCCTTAGTAGAAGGCGTAATTCTTGAAGATACCGCTACTATTGATGCTCCGATCGGTCGCGATAAAAATAATCGAAAGAAAATGGCTGTAACCAGTGAAAATTCTAAAGATGCAGTAACTCATATCAGAGTATTAGAAAGATATAATACTGCCACTTTAATAAGATGTAAACTAGAAACAGGAAGAACTCATCAAATAAGAGTACATTTAAATTATATAGGCCATCCAGTCGTAAATGATCCCGTCTATGGTTATAAAAAATTAATAGATAAAGATTTTGGACAAATGTTACATGCTGAAAAATTAGGCTTTGTTCATCCAACAACAAAAGAGTATATGGAATTTACTGCTCCAGTACCAGAAAGATTTAAAGAAATATTAGAAATATATAAAAATAAATAAAATGAATAAAATTCTTCTTAAGTATTCATAATGAATATGAAAGGAGAATTTTTAATATGTCACGCCATAAAGTAGAAATAACTGGTGTGAATACTGCGAATATAAAAGTATTAACAAATGAAGAAATGTTAGAACTATTTAAAAAAATGAATGAAGGAGATCCCTTTGCTAGAGAAGACTTAATAAATGGTAATTTAAAATTAGTTTTAAGTATTTTAAGAAAATTTACTGGTAAAGTAGATAATCTTGATGACTTATTTCAAGTAGGATGTTTAGGTTTAGTAAAAGCAATTGACAACTTCAATACATCTTATGATGTAAAATTATCAACATATGCTTGCCCAATGATTGAAGGAGAAATAAAAAGATACTTAAGAGATAATAATACTCTTAGAATATCTCGAAGTATAAAAGACTTAGCCTATAAAACATTAAAACTAAAAGAAGAATTATCAGTTGGTGGAAAAGAACCTACTAATAAAGAAATAGCAGAAAAATTAAAAGTAACAGAATATGAAATATCTGTTGCTCTAGATTCCTTAAAAGAACCAGTAAGTATGTATGAACCAATATATAATGATGGAGGAGATACCATATATCTTTATGATCAAATAGCAGTAAAAGAAGATGAATATGGTTTAGATAATAGATTAGCACTAGATAGAGCAATGAAAAATTTAAAAAAAAGAGAACTAAATATCCTAAAAGACCGCTTTATAGTAGGTAAAACCCAAATGGAAATAGCGGAAGAATTAGGAATATCACAAGCCCAAATATCTCGTATTGAAAAAAATGCCATTAATACTATCAAGAAGAATATTAAATAAGCATATACTTAACTAGGTGATATAAATTGAGATTATCTGATTTACAAACAAAAGAAATAATAAATATGACAACAGGTAAAAGATTAGGTTTAATTATAGATGTTATCATAAATGCCGAAGGAAATATAAAGTCTCTTATTTTAGAGGAGAAAAAGATGAAAAGATTATCAAGTCGTGAAGAATATGAATTAGATTGGAAACAAATAGCCAAAATAGGAGATGACATAATACTAGTAAAAGATAAATATGCTGAATAAAGCCTTGTTAAAAAATAATATTTATATTATAATTAACTTAAGGTGATATAAGTATGAATAGAAAAGGATTTACCCTAATAGAACTATTAGCTGTAATAATATTAATTGCTTTAATAGCAGTTCTCATAGTACCAAATATAATAGATACAATGACCAAAAGTAAAGAAGCATCATATCAACTACTAGTAAAAAACATTGTAACATCTGCTAAAACATATTATGAAGAGTGTGAATATGGTGATTTATCAAATAGAACTAAATATGGAAGTTATGCTTGTCAAATAAATAATAATACTATAGCAACAACTTTAGGAACACTAGCCAATACTGGTATGCTTACCGTATCAGACGTTGATCCTAACAATAAAGATAAAAAAGTAGTATTAGATCCTAGAGATACAACAAAAGATATGAGTGCTTGTCAAATAACAATAACTAAAGTAAAATCAAATATAAAAGATGATAATGGAATTACTTCTAATAAGGTAACATACAAAGTAGAAACATTATCTGGTGATATTTGTCCAACAACAAAAGAATATGGAAGTGAGTAGTAATGAATTTAATAGGAAATAAATGGGATGAAATATTAGAAGAAGAATATCATAAAGATTATTTTAAGAAAATAGTATTATATATAAATAAAGCATATAAAGAAAGACCAATCTATCCACCCAAAAGTTATATATTAAGAGCACTATCATTAACTGACTATGATGATGTCAAAGTAGTAATACTAGGGCAAGATCCATATCATGGAACAGGAGAGGCTAATGGGTTAGCCTTTGCAGTAAATCCTGGTGTTAAATTGCCACCATCTCTAAAAAATATATATAAAGAATTAAAAGATGATTTAAATATTCCTATATCTGATAAAGGTGATTTAACATGTTGGGCTAAAGAAGGAGTATTACTATTAAATTCTGTTTTAACTGTAGAAAAAGATAAGCCAGCCTCTCATAAAAATTTAGGTTGGGAAAACTTTACTGATGCCATCATCAAAAAGATAAATGAAAAAGATACGCCAGTAGTATTTATTCTATGGGGAAATTTTGCTAAAAGTAAAAAGAGTTTAATAACCAATCCTAAACATTTAGTTTTAGAATCTTCTCATCCATCCCCATTTTCATGTAATTATGGTTTCTTTGGTAGTAGACCATTTTCTAAAACAAATAAATTCTTAAAAGAACATAATCTAAAAGAAATAGATTTTACTGTAAGATAGTATAAAAGAGTAAAATATAGGTACCATATTATTGGTGATAATGTGTACTATATAAACTCTTTTTTCTTATATTCATTACTAGGCTTTATAATAGAAAGCACTCTTTTTAAAAATACCATTTTAAAACCAAGCGGTGTTTTAGTAGGCCCCATAACCTTAGTATATGGAGTAGGAGGCTTATCTTTATTATTAATAAATAAATATATATTAAATAAAATTCATACCAATAAAATAATAAAATTAATAATATCATTTATATTATATACCATAGCATTTACCTTAGTAGAATTCACTTGTGGTCATTTATGTCATTTAATATTTGGAATAGATATGTGGAACTATACTAGTAAAAAATATAATATTGGAAAATATATATGTTTAGAATATATGCCTATATGGGGACTATATGGTCTAACAATAACATATATATTAAAACCATTTCTAGATAAAATAATAAAACAAATACCTAGAGAAGTAACCTATCTATTCATAATACTTCTTTCTCTAGATTTAATAATAACTATATTAACAAAATAAAAAGATTATAACTTAAAATCGTCATAATCATCATCATTCATATCTTTTCTATCAAAGAAAAGTTTTTCTTTATATTTACCAAAAGTAGCAATTATATTACTAGGAAATTTTTTTAATAAAGAATTATAAATAGTAATATTATCATTATAATATTCTATAGCATTATCTATTTTAATATCAATATCATCAATTTGTTTAGTTATCTTTTTAATTTCATTACTATTATCAATATCATTATATTCTGTTCTTAATTCATTAAGTTCATTTGAAGCTCTAGTAAGAATTCTATATAATTCAAAATTACCAATCTTTCTACTTCTAAGCTTAACAATTTCTCCAAATATTTCTTTCTCACTCTTAATATTACCTTTTATAATAGGAATACTCTTATTAATTAAATCATATTTATTTCTCAAATAAGTATCAATCATACTTTCAACTTCGTTAATTCTAATAATATATTCTTGAAATTTATTATATATAGTAGCATAAAAAACAGCTATAGCACAAGCAAGAACAATAATAATAAAAATACAAATCATTAAGCCTTCCATAAACTCACATCCTAAACAAATTATATCAAAATAATATAAATTTTTCAATATCAAAAATAGATAAAGAAAAAATAATACAAATATCGTATTATTTATGTAAAGTCTTTAATAAAATTAATTGATTCATCAAAAGTAACAAAATCAAGATAAATCATAAGTATTAAGTACCATTCTCCAGTAGTAGGATTAGATACAATAATATGGTCTCTTCCTGATTGTTCAACAATTCCCTCAAAAACCCTATCTTGCCATTTCTCAGATCCAGGAACAGTAACATGAAATTTAGCTTTTTTACCTCTATTCAATCTAAGAATATTCTCAATATAAGATTGTTCTGACGTAATAGGGTTAACAGTGGTTTGCGATTGCTCATAACTTGGAACAGATTGCTGATTAGGAATAGTATTATTATTAAGTCCTACTCCTGGAAAAACCGGATTTTGATAATATCCATTATTCATAATATCACCCTTTCTATTAATATATATGAATAAATTTTTACACTATAACCAAAAAATATGTCAAGTATAAATTGGTTACTTTACAATAAAAGAAAATCTAATTATAATAAAAATGAGGTGAAATGAAGTGAAAATAAAGATAGGACTTTCTAATAGACATGTTCATTTAACTAATGAAGATGTAGAAATATTATTTGGTAAAGGATATAAATTAACTCCAAGAAATTATTTATATCAACCAGGACAATTCGCTACTGAAGAAACAGTAACTCTAAAAACAAATAAAAATATTAAGGAACATGTTAGAATAGTAGGACCAACTAGAAGTTATACTCAAGTAGAAGTACTAGAGGAAGATAAAGAATATTTTGAGATAAATCCTCCTGTAAGAAATTCCAAAGACTTAGAAAATTCTGAATCAATGACTATAATAGGTCCAAAAGGAGAAATAACAAAAGAAAATATATGTATAATTGCTAATAGACATATCCATATTAATACTAGAGATAAAGGAAAATTAAAAGAAGACGATATTGTCACAGTAGAAGTAAACTCTACCACCTTAGATAATGTCCATATAAAAATTGATGATTCATTCAAGATAGAATTACATATCAATAAAGATGATGCAATAAAACATAATATAACAAATGAAAGTGTGGCTATATTAAAGGAGGATTAAAATGTTCTCACAAATAAAAAAAATAACCAAAATGGCAAAGAAAGAAGTAATTAATAAAGTAATTACTTCTCTTTTTATTCAAGGATTAGCCTTAGTAATACCAGTATTTTGGAGTAAAACAATAACAGAAGTAACAGATGCAAATTATAAAGTAGGATATTATTTAATAATTATAACTTTATTACTATCTTTATTCTATTACTTATGGTCTTATCTAAATCAGAAAACATGGTATACATTATATAACAAAATATATATAGAATATACCAATGCTACTATATCAGAAACCAAAAACATAAATAAAATAAATCTAGGAGAATATACCAATATACTTAATAATGATATAGATATAATATGTAATTTTTTATGTAACTTAGTAACTAGAATACTTCAAATAATAGAATTCTTTATCATATATGCCTACTTTATAAGTTTTAACTTTCCCATATTCATATCAACAGTGATAGTATCAATATTAATGTTAATAATATATATAAAGGCTGGAAGTTTAGTTCAAAAACTAAATATAAAAAGAAAATCAACACTGGATAATAAAACCATCATGTTACATAAATTATATTCTTCATTAGCTAATAAAAAGAATAATATAAATAGTATAATGAATCTATTCAATAAAGATAATAAATCATATCTAAAATATAATCATAAATATAATGTAATAATACAAGGAATAATATATTTAGTACTAGGAACAATAGAAGTATCTAGATATGCTATAATATTTTATGCTATTTACTTAGTAAGTATAGGAAACATAGAAATAGGTACAATATTATTAATATATAGTTATTATGATAAAATATTAACAAACTTTGAAGTATTAGGAACAATAACTGCTGATTACCAAAGTTTTAATGTATCATTAAATAGATTAAATAAAGTAACAATGAGAGAAGTAATTGCTAAATAAAAACAACTATGATAAAATTATAGTCGTGATGTAAATGAAAAATATATTAATAAAAATAATAAAAAAATATCAAAGTATTCCCTTTAAATCTCATGATAGTTGTAAATTTATACCAACATGTTCTAACTATATGATTGAAGCACTAGAAGAACATGGTCTAATAAAAGGTTTATTTTTAGGAACAAAAAGATTATTAAGATGTAACCCTTTTACTAATGAAAAATATACTTATGATCCAGTACCAAAGAAAAAAACAAACTATAAATAGTTTGCTTGAATATCATATGGCAGGGGATGAGAGAATCGAACTCCCAACAGTGGTTTTGGAGACCATTATTATACCATTTAACTAATCCCCTAATAATTGGTACAATTAAATGATATCATAATTTAAAACATTTGTAAACAAAAATAATAAAAAAAATATAAATAGTTAAGAGCTATTTATATTCAATATTAATCATTTTAGCATGTACTGCAACCCTTTTAGTACCAGTATTATCACAAGTAGATAAAGTAAGAATTTTATCATTTTCACTGACATCAATACCAAAGTTATATATACTTCTACTTTTTAGAGTAGATAAAAATTTACTATAAGGTTCAGATTTAAAATTAGTTTTTAAATAATAAGTTTGTGGATCAACAGTATATATAGAAAAAACTTTCCAAACACTATTTGAAGTAGGAGTAGATATTTTAATATAATAATTACTACTATTACTTAGATAGCTATTACATAACATGTTAGGAATAGAACCAAACATTGTTTTATTATTCATATTATGTCCATATATAATAGTATTTTTACCGAAGTCTTTAAAATTAACACGATAATCAGCAAAAATCCATCCACCTTGATTAGCAGTTTTATTAAATGCATGTGATAAATAATAATCATTGTCTGTTGATTGAACAACAGGATAATTAACTTTTGTACCTTCAACTTTAATCCAGCCAACAGTGTCAGGGTTCTTTTTTAAAAGTTCATTAAAGTCAACATTCATAAAAGGAACATTCATATAATCCCAATAGTCATTTGGATAATAAACATTAGCGTTATTATTGTTTGTTTCTTCAGTATTAGGAGTCTCTGGCTCAGTAGGCTGAGTTTGTTCTTCTTTTTTAGTTTCTTTTTCAATCATTTCGGTAGAATTAATTATTTGTTCAGATAAATATTTGATTTTTAATCCTTGTACATACCATCTGCTAAATAAAAATACACAAATTAAATATACACTAAGTGAAGTACCAATAATTGCCCAAGATAACTTTTTGTTTTCGCTATTCTTAACAGTGGCTCTTTTTTTCTTACTAAATATAAATGATATTCCAATTATAAAATACTTAGGAATAAATATAACTATATTAAAAAGACCAATCAAAAAGTATTTAATAAATTTAATAGTATATAGAAAGATAGATTTAATGCCTGATATAAAATAACTAAAAAAAGCCATAATTATCTCTCCTTCCTATTCTTTAACATAATTATAACACATAAAACTAAAAAAATATATTATTATTGTAATTATAATGAAAATATTGTATAATACATTTGAAACGAGGTTATATAAATATGAATGATATAAAGGTAGGAGATAGACTAGAAATACATTGTTACAAACATAATGGAAAATTACATAGACAGTGGGATGAAGCAGTAGTACTAGAAATAAAAGACGACTATATTGTTTTTGGCAATAATAAAACAACAGTAGTAGATTCAGATGGAAGAGTATGGAAAACAAAGGAACCAGCAATAATGTTCTTTTATAAAGACAGATGGTTCAATATAATAGGGCAATTAAAAGATTATGGAATATATTTTTACTGTAACATAGCAACACCATATATAATTGATGAAAAAGTAATAAAATACATAGACTATGATTTAGATTTAAGAGTTTTCCCTAATGGAAGTTTTAAAATACTAGATCGAATGGAATATCGTTATCACAAAAAGCAAATGCATTATTCCAGCAGATTAGATTTTATATTAAAATATGAATTGGGTAATCTAATTGACATGGTAAGAACTAAAGAAGCACCATTTAATAAAAAAACAATAGAGATGTATCATCAAAAGTATGTTGAATTGGTAGAAAATAATAAAGAATAACAATAAATGAGATTAATATTTAAACTTGCAATCAAAAAAATTCAAAAAAATTCAAAAAAGACTTTACAAGTTGGTAATTAAGTGATAAGATATTATCTGTCGATGCGAAAGAGTGTCGAAGTTGTATCTTTGAAAGAAAATTGGAAACATTTTAATAGTCAATGCATAATATAATATGTATATATAAGACTAGTTAAATTGTTTTTTTATTTTACTTTTTACTTGCTTTACTTAAATTAAGTAAAAAAAGAAAAAAAGTAAAAAAAACAGTTGACAATGTCGAATATATTTGATATATTATTAATGCACTTGTGAAAAAGATGCAAAAGAGATTGTTCTTTGAAAACTGAGCAAAATGTCAATTTGAGTAGCTAGGAATTAAAACTATGAATAAATAATTAAAATATATTTTTATTGAGAGTTTGATCCTGGCTCAGGATGAACGCTGGCGGCATGCCTAAG